>Trix_p2__coassemble_961_pt1 | contig 56342 bp, 57 predicted proteins | sample Trix_p2__metabat2_low_PE_030 | metagenome-assembled genome bin Trix_p2
ACTGCGAAAGTGGGAGAGTAGGTAACCGCCCCCTATCAACCGACGCCCGAGGTCAAATCGACCCCGGGCGTCTTTGTTGTATGGGGTATTGTGTGATACCTGCCCATCGGGATAGAACAAGCGCTGTGTCAAAATGCCTGACACAGCGCTGTGGGGTAATTTCGTTTTATGAATGGGGATGTGGTGAATGCGGGGTCGAAGCCTCAGTATTCGCTGGTGAAATGGAAGCGGATGGCGGGGAAGTCGTTTTGTGCCATCTGGAGGACATAGTTGGAATCGGCGAGGAAGACGTCGCGGCCTTCGCGATCGGTGGCCATGTATTGGTGTTTACGTTTTTTGAATGTCTCGAGTTCGGCTGCATTGTCTGATTCTATCCAGCAGGCTTTGTATAGGCTGATCGGTTCCCAGCGGCACTGTGCGCCATATTCGTGGAGGAGTCGGTATTGGATGACCTCAAACTGCAGTTGTCCGACTGTACCGATGATTTTTCGTCCGTTGAACTGGTTGGTGAAGAGCTGGGCTACGCCTTCGTCCATGAGTTGCTGTATGCCTTTGTCGAGTTGTTTGGCTTTCATGGGGTCGGTGTTCTCGATATATTTGAACATCTCGGGCGAGAAGCTGGGGAGCCCCTTGAAATGGAGGTTTTCACCTTGGGTAAGGGTGTCGCCGATTTTAAAGTTGCCGGTGTCGGGGATGCCGACGATGTCGCCGGGATATGCTTCGTCTACCACGCTTTTTCTTTGTGCCATGAAAGCGGTGGGAGCGGCGAAGCGCATTGTCTTGCCGGTGCGGATCTGCTTATATGTGGCGTTACGCTCGAATTTGCCTGAGCAGACTTTCACGAATGCTATGCACGAGCGGTGGTTGGGGTCCATATTGGCATGGATCTTGAAGACGAATCCGGTGAAGTTGGGTTCCTGTGGCTCCACGGTACGCTCCTGAGCGTTGACGGGTTTGGGCGCGGGTGCGATTTCGACGAAGCAGTCGAGGAGTTCCTTTACGCCGAAAGTGTTGAGTGCGGAACCGAAGAACACGGGCGCCACGTTTCCGCCGAGGTATTCCCGACGGTCGAATTCGGGGTATACGCCTTCAATGAGTTCGAGGTCGTCGCGTAGTTTCTGCGCGTCGGTCTGACCAACGGCCTGGTCGATCGCAGGGTCGTTGATGTCGTTGATTTCGATTCGCTCGGTGACTTTTTGTTTGTCGGGAGTGAAAAGGTCGAGGCCATGCTCATAGATGTTGTACACACCTTTGAATTTGGCTCCGATGTTGATGGGCCATGAGAGAGGACGCACGGATATTTTAAGTTCGGCTTCGAGCTCGTCGAGGATGTCGAATGGATCGCGGCCTTCGCGGTCGAGCTTGTTGACGAAGATGATGACCGGGGTTTTGCGCATCCGGCAGACTTCCATCAGTTTGCGTGTCTGCTGCTCGACACCTTTTGCCACGTCAACCACGATGATTACCGAGTCGACGGCTGTGAGGGTGCGGTATGTGTCTTCTGCGAAGTCCTGATGGCCGGGGGTGTCGAGAATGTTGATTTTGTAGTCGCCGTAGTTGAAGCCCATGACCGAGGTGGCAACGGAGATGCCGCGCTGCTTCTCGATTTCCATCCAGTCGGATGTGGCAGTTTTTTTGATTTTGTTGGATTTTACGGCTCCGGCCACGTGGATGGCTCCGCCGAACAGGAGGAGTTTCTCTGTGAGAGTGGTTTTACCGGCATCGGGGTGCGATATGATGGCGAATGTTCGTCGGCGAGCAATTTCTTCGTTAAGACCCATTTTATGGTTTGTGACGGTTGTTGGTTAGGGTAGAGATCAAAGAACGTTGAGTTTGCGCAGGCAATCTTCGAGGGCGTCTTCCCAATGTGGTATTTCTACGCCGTAGGTGGCTTTGATTCTCTGTCGGTCGAGAATGGAGTAGGCGGGACGTGCCGCCGGGGTGGGAAAATCCTCGGTGGGAATAGGCGTGAGTTTTACGTCTTTCCTGGCGAGGCGGAAGATTGCGTGAGCGAAGTCGTACCACGAGGCCGCACCTTCGTTGGTGAAGTGGTAGATGCCGGGCACCCACTGGTGGGAGCGGAGAATGCGTAGGATTGCGCGCGCGAGGTCGCTTGCATAGGTGGGAGTGCCGATCTGGTCGCTGACTACCCTGATTTCAGGTTGCGTGTCGGCCAGCCGCAGCATGGTCTTTACGAAGTTGTGGCCGAATGATGAATACAGCCACGCGGTGCGGATTATGATGCTTTCGGGTGCGAGAGCCAGCAGGATAGTTTCGCCCTGCCGTTTTGTGGTGCCGTATTGCGAGATGGGGTTTACTTTGTCGCTTTCGCGGTAGGGCCGGTGGCCTGTGCCGTCAAACACATAGTCTGTTGAGATATGAATCAGCCGCGCGCCCGCTGCGTCGGCTGCCATTCCGAGGTTGCGGACGGCGTCGACGTTGACGAGAGCGCACTGTCGTTTTTCCTCTTCGGCGCGGTCAACGGCGGTGTATGCAGCGCAGTTGACTATGTGTGTGATGTCGTTGTTAAGGACGAAGGCTTCCACGGCTTTGGCGTCGGTCAGGTCGAGTTCGTCGCGATCGGTATAGATGGTTGTTCCGGGCATTTCGGTTTCAAGGAGCAGACGCAGTTCGTTGCCGAGTTGACCGTTGGCGCCGGTTACAAGGATTTTCATAAGTAACTGTTCAAAATTATTACTTAGCGGGAATTGATTGTGAATTCAGGTGCGAAGTTACTGAATTTTTCTGAGATGGGCAAAGACGCGGGTTTCAGTTTTCAGTTCGTGCTGCTGTCTTTGGGTTTGAAAAGCTGGCCGGCTTCGTCGAGGTGGAAATTGCGGGCGAGCAGGGCGATAAAACGGGAAATCACATGGATGGCGTCGGTGGTCTCGGGGGTGATATTCTGTTTGCGCAGGCGCATCAGCAGCATGCCGTAGAGGGCGGTGAAGCAGGTCTCGATTTCTCCCGTCCTGTTTTCTCCTGCTTTGGCTCTAAGCTCCACGATGTAGGGGAGAGTGCGGTAGAATTCGGCCGTGTATTCCGGAAATTCCGGGTCGCTGAGAAGAGTCTGATGCAGCTGCACAAGCTGGTTAAGGATGTTGCGGTTAATTTGCAGATGGCCCGAGGTGGTGACATTTTCGCGACGCATCATGTCGATGAGCGATTCATACCATTGGGTCAATTCTTGCCGACGGGCCGGGTCAGGTGTCATGGGGTCGATGACCGAAGCTTTGATTTTTTCAATGTCGCATCCGTTGGCGCGGATGATGTCTTCGATCTGCCACATATATAGAATGTATTCGGCGATGTTGGATTTTCGTTTTTCTGATGCTATGTACATGTCGTTGTGGTTTCTTTGTAGGGCAAAGTTAGTGAAAGTCGGGGTGATTCGTAGGCTGTCAGGGTTAAATTTTTTATAAAAAGGGTGCGAATATGTGGAAATATTGCTAATTTTGTAGCTTGAAAGGGGTATGCCCTCCCGTCGGCGGGCTCCCTTGTGAGAAGCTAAATTTTTAAACCAATAATTTATATTTGCTATGGATATCAGCCATATCGAACATATCGGAATAGCAGTTCCCTCGCTCGAGGAGGCAATTCCGTTTTATGAGAACATCCTTGGCCTTAAATGTTTTGCCATTGAAGAAGTTGCCGACCAGAAGGTGAAGACCGCATTTTTCAAGGTCGGCCAGACAAAGATCGAGCTGCTCGAAGGCACCGCTCCCGAGAGCGCGATCTCAAAATTCATCGAGAAAAACGGCGGCCGCGGCGGCATCCAGCATGTGGCTTTCGCAGTAGAGGACGGAGTGGCCAACGCGCTTGCCGAGGCCGAAGAAAAGGGGTGCAAGCTCATCGACAAGGCTCCCCGCAAGGGCGCCGAAGGGCTTAACATCGCGTTCCTTCACCCGAAATCCACTGTGGGAACACTCGTGGAACTCTGCGAGGATCCTTCCAAGAAATAAACAATAAAATCAGAATATTTGCAAAAAGAAATGAGCACTCAGCTTGAAAAAATTCAGGAGCTGATCGCCATGCGCGAGAAAGCGCGTATCGGCGGAGGCGAAAAGGCTATAGCCAAGCAGCACGAGCGCGGCAAATACACCGCACGCGAACGTATCGCCCAGCTTCTCGACGAAGGTTCGTTTGAAGAACTGGATATGTTTGTGACCCACCGCTGCCATAATTTCGGCCAGGACAAGAAATCGTTCCTCGGTGATGGCGTGGTGACCGGCTACGGCACAATCGAAGGCCGTCTGGTATATGTCTTCGCACAGGATTTCACTGTGTTCGGCGGCTCTCTTTCCGAGACCATGGCCCAGAAGATCTGCAAAGTGATGGATCTGGCCATGAAGATGGGCGCACCCGTCATCGGTCTCAACGACTCGGGTGGCGCGCGCATCCAGGAAGGTATCAACGCTCTGGCAGGTTATGCCGAGATTTTCCAGCGTAATATCCTTGCATCGGGCGTTGTTCCCCAGATTTCGGCAATTCTCGGCCCTTGCGCCGGCGGCGCTGTCTATTCGCCCGCACTGACCGATTTCACCATCATGGCCAAGGGTATCAGCTACATGTTCCTGACCGGCCCGAAGGTGGTGAAGACCGTCACCGGCGAAGATGTGACCCAGGAGGACCTGGGCGGTGCCAGTGTGCACTCGTCGCGCAGCGGTGTGGCTCATTTCGCAGCCGAGGATGGCGAGGAAGCCATCAAGATCGTGCGCAAGCTCTTCAGCTATATTCCCAACAACAACCTCGAGGATGCTCCCGCCGTGGAGTGCACCGACCCCATCGACCGCATGGAGGACAGCCTCAACGAAATCGTGCCCGAAAGCCCCAACCGTCCCTACGACATGTATGAGGTGATCGGCGCAATCATCGACAATGGCGAATTCCTGGAAGTGCAGCGCGACTACGCCCGCAACATCATCATCGGTTTCGCACGTTTCAACGGCCGCTCGGTAGGTATCGTAGCCAACCAGCCCCGCGTGCTGGCAGGTGTGCTCGATAGCAACGCCTCGCGCAAGGCTGCCCGCTTCGTGCGTTTCTGCGACGCGTTCAATATCCCTCTGGTTACTCTTGTCGATGTGCCCGGATTCCTTCCCGGCACCGGTCAGGAATACAACGGTGTGATTCTCCACGGCGCAAAACTGCTCTATGCCTACGGAGAAGCCACTGTGCCCAAAGTCACCGTCACCCTCCGCAAGAGCTACGGCGGCTCGCACATTGTGATGAGCTGCAAGCAGCTCCGAGGCGATATGAACTATGCATGGCCCTCGGCTGAAATTGCTGTGATGGGCGGTGCCGGCGCAGTAGAGGTTCTCTATGCCAAAGAGGCCAAGACTGCCGAGAACCCCGCTGAATTCCTCAAGGAAAAAGAGAAGGAGTACAACGACCTCTTCTGCAATCCTTACAACGCCGCCAAATATGGCTATATCGACGATGTGATTGAACCCCGTAACACCCGTTTCCGCATAATCCGCGCTCTGCAGCAGCTGGCCACCAAACGTCAGACCAATCCTGCCAAGAAGCACGGCAATATACCTCTGTAATTCACGGCGGCAGGGCTGCGGTTTTACCTGCAGCCCGGGCCACCTGTGAGGAGGGGTCAATCACTCAAAAAACTCAAAAGAAATGAAACGCCATATTCTGATACTTGCAGGGCTGTTGACGCTGTGCTGCGGCACGATTCACGCTCAGGCGCGCAAGGGTCTTAAAATCAATGAAGTGATGGTGTCGAACGACTCCAACGCCATTGATGAATACGGACGCCGCTCGGCCTGGATTGAGCTTTACAACTCCAATTTCGCATCGATGGAGATCTCAAGCGTGTTTCTGACCAACGACACAACCAATCACAAGCTCTACCCCGTGCCCTTAGGCGACGTGCGCACCCGCGTGCCCAAACGCGGAAGCGTGGTGTTCTGGGCCGACGGCCGTCCTACCGACGGCACATTCCACACATCATTTACCCTGGATCCGAACAAGGAGAATGTCATCGCCATTTATGATGCCGACGGCAACACTCTGATCGATTGCGTGACTGTTCCTGTGCTCCAGCCGGGACAGAGCTATGCCCGCATCACCGACGGTGTCGGCGCCCGTCCCGGCACCGATGAAGTCGAAGCCGACTTCTGGTCGGTCCGTTCGGGCACAGCCACCGAAGGTGACTATATCACCCCCGGTTCGCCCAACAAAATCAAAGGTACCAATCCCAAAATCGAGCAGTTCCAGGACAAGGATCCCGACGGCTTTGCCATGACCATAACCGCCATGGGCATTGTGTTTACCGCACTGCTGCTTCTGAGCATCTGCTTCTGGACAATCTCGCGCTTCAACGCTGCCCGCGCCTCCCGCAAGAAACTGGAGGCTCACGGTATAGAGACTGCCGATGCCGTCACTTCCGATACCGACACGGGCGAGGTGATCGCCGCTATTGCCATGGCATTGCGCGACCACACCGAGGCACACGACCGCGAGAGCGCCATTCTCACCATCAACAGTGTCCGCAAGGCATATTCGCCCTGGAGCTCGCACATCTACACTCTGCGCCACATGCCCGACCACCGCGGCCACCGTTAACACTTCCCTCCAAACACTTTTAATTTCAGAACACCAATGAAAGAATACAAATATAAAATCAACGGCAACCTTTACAAAGTGGGTATCGGAGACATCGACAACGGCATCGCCGAGGTGGAGGTCAACGGCACACCCTACAAGGTAGAGATCGAGAAAGACAAAGCCCCCGTGATCAAATCAGTGAAGGCTGCCGCAGCACCCCGCACCGCCACCGGCGAAAAGGTGATTGCTGCTCCTCAGGTGAAGACTTCGGGCAATGCCACCCCCGTGAAAGCTCCTCTTCCCGGCACCGTTCTCGACATCTGCGTTACCGTCGGTCAGGCTGTAAAGGCTTCCGACCAGGTGATCGTGCTTGAGGCCATGAAGATGGAAAACTCGGTGAAAGCCGGTGTCGACGGCACAGTCAAATCGATCGACTGCGCAAAGGGCGACGCGGTGGCCGACAGTCAGGTTCTTCTCACAATAGGCTGATAATCCGTTCGTTCATAACAACAGATACATTTCGAGCACAGCGAGTCATCGCCTCCGCTCATAAATTGCAATACCATAACAATGAACGATTTTGGATCCTTCATGGCCGAGAATATCGGTCGCTTCTGGGAACTGACGGGCTTTGCCAACGCCACATGGGAGCACCTCGTGATGCTCGCGGTGGGTCTCTTCTTCATCTGGCTTGCCATAAAAAAGAACTTCGAGCCCATGCTGCTGGTGCCCATCGGCTTCGGCATGCTCATCGGCAACATCCCCTTCAATCCCGATGCCGGCCTTGAAATCGGCATCTACGAAGAGGGTTCGGTGCTGAATATCCTCTATAACGGCGTGTCGGCCGGCTGGTATCCCCCGCTGATTTTCCTCGGCATCGGCGCCATGACCGACTTCACCGCGCTGATAGCCAATCCGAAGCTGATGCTCGTGGGCGCCGCAGCCCAGTTTGGTATCTTCGGCGCCTATATGGTGGCTCTGCTGTTAGGCTTCATGCCCGACCAGGCCGGTGCCATCGCCATCATCGGCGGCGCCGACGGTCCTACGGCCATCTTCCTTTCGTCGAAACTCGCCCCCAACCTGATGGGTGCCATCGCCGTGTCGGCCTACAGCTACATGGCGCTTGTGCCGGTGATACAGCCCCCCATCATGCGCCTGCTCACCACAAAGAAAGAGCGCGTGATCAAGATGAAACCTGCCCGCGCCGTCTCGCAGGGCGAAAAAATCATCTTCCCCATCGTGGGTCTGCTGCTCACCTGCTTCGTGGTGCCCTCGGGTATACCTCTGCTGGGCATGCTCTTCTTCGGCAACCTGCTGAGAGAGTGCGGCGTCTGCACCCGTCTTGCAAAGACGGCCTCCAACGCCCTCACCGACATCGTCACCATCCTTCTGGGCATGACCGTGGGCGCCTCTACCCAGGCCTCCTCGTTCCTGACCAAGGAGACACTTTTCATCTTCGCCCTCGGCTTCATGGCGTTTATCATCGCCTCCGCCTCGGGTGTGCTCTTCGTTAAATTCTTCAATCTGTTCCTCCCCAAGGCCAAGAAGATCAACCCGCTCATCGGCAATGCCGGCGTATCGGCAGTGCCTATGTCGAGCCGCATCTCCAATAACCTCGGACTCGAATATGATCCGAGCAACTATCTGCTGATGCATGCCATGGGTCCGAATGTCGCAGGTGTGATCGGATCGGCAGTAGCCGCCGGTGTGCTCCTCGGCTTCCTTGCCTGACGTTTAGAGAACAAATTAACCCGATACGGGCGCTGTGCCAAAATGCTTGACACAGCGCTTTTTTTGTACCCGGATGGGAGGGTGTTATCTAAATAAAATATAGTTTGCACAACAATTTCGCGACTAAAATAGTTATTATTCAAAACCATTGATTATCGCCCTCAAAACCGCAGTAATAATGATTCAGAAAAAAGTCATAGACACATTATATAAAAAGTTCAAGAAAAGACCTGAAACCCCCGATGAACTCGACATACCTCTGCTTTTTGAGAAAGTGCCGGGCGATGCGTCAATCGAAATTGACGGCGACCGGCTGGTATTTAATTCAATAGAGTCGTCATCACCTTTCCATGCCATTCCCATCCGCAATATTCATGCGATAGTGGAGTTTGACGAGGCGGTGGCCGTGGTGCTCCCCAATTCCATATTGTTCATATCGAAGGACGACGGTGCCATGAGCGTGCATCTCAAGGCGCTCGGCTCATCGGTTCTCAGCCGGTTGGGTTCCCTTTTTTCAAAGTCGTAATAAAAGGGCTATAAAAATTTGTCATAAACTATCCATTCTTGGGGAAATATTTGGAGAAGGACGGGGAAATTGTTAATTTTGTGGGTTGAAATAATAGATATATCATGTACAGGACCAATACATGCGGCGAGTTGCGTCTCGCCGATGCCGGAAAAACAGTGACTCTTGCCGGATGGGTGCAGAGAGTCAGAAAGATGGGTGGCATGACATTCATCGATCTCCGTGACCGCTACGGTATAACTCAGATTGTTTTTGACAACTCCACTGATGCCGCTCTCTGCGAGCAGGCCAACCATGTGGGCAGGGAATTTGTGGTACGCGTCACAGGCACTGTGGCCGAGCGCCAGTCAAAAAACCTTCATCTGCCCACTGGCGATATTGAAATCATCTCCACGGCTCTTGAAGTGCTCAATCCTTCGGAAGTGCCCCCGTTTACCATCGAGGATGAGTCGGACGGCGGCGATGACCTGCGCATGAAATACCGCTATCTCGACCTGCGCCGCCCCATTGTCCGCAAAAACCTCGAACTGCGTCACAAGATGGCTATGGAGGTGCGCCGCTACCTCGATTCAAAAGGTTTCCTCGAAATCGAGACCCCCATGCTGGTGGGTTCCACTCCCGAGGGTGCCCGTGACTTCGTGGTGCCCTCGCGCATGAATCCCGGACAATTCTACGCCCTGCCTCAGTCGCCCCAGACGCTGAAACAGCTTCTGATGGTTTCAGGCATGGATCGCTATTTCCAGATTGTGAAGTGCTTCCGCGATGAAGACCTCCGTGCCGACCGTCAGCCCGAGTTTACCCAGATCGACTGCGAGATGAGTTTCGTGAGCCAGGAGGATATCATCACTCTTTTCGAGGGGATGGCAAAACATCTTTTCAAGGAGATCCGCGGCATAGAAATCAACGAACCATTCAAACGGATGCCATGGTCAGAGGCCATGCGCCTTTACGGTTCCGACAAACCCGATCTGCGCTTCGGAATGGAGTTTGTGGAGCTGATGGACCTGCTCAAAGGATATGGCTTCGGTGTGTTTGACAATGCGGTATATATCGGCGGCATCTGCGCAAAAGGTGCCGCAGGCTACACCCGCAAACAGCTCGATCAGCTCACCGAATTTGTGAAACGTCCGCAGATAGGTGCCAAGGGAATGGTATATGCCCGCGTGGAACCCGACGGTACCGTAAAATCGTCGGTCGACAAGTTCTATTCGCAGGATGTGCTTCAGAAGATGAAAGAGGCGTTTGGCGCCGAGCCGGGCGACCTGATTCTTATACTTTCGGGCGACGACGCCATGAAGACCCGCAAACAGCTCTGCGAGCTGCGTCTGGAGATGGGCAACCGCCTGGGGCTCCGCGACAAAGACAAGTTCGCATGTCTGTGGGTAGTCGACTTCCCCATGTTTGAGTGGAGCGACGAAGAGCAGCGTCTCATGGCCATGCACCACCCCTTTACCCATCCCAAAAACGAAGATATCCCCTTGCTCGACAGCGATCCTGCCGCCGTGCGTGCCGATGCCTACGACATGGTGATCAACGGCGTTGAAGTAGGCGGCGGTTCAATCCGTATCCACAATGCCGACCTCCAGGCCAAGATGTTCGAGATTCTGGGCTTCACTCCCGAGAAGGCGCAGGAGCAGTTTGGCTTCCTTATGAACGCTTTCAAATATGGTGCGCCCCCTCACGGCGGTCTTGCCTATGGCCTCGACCGCTGGGTGAGCCTCTTTGCCGGTCTTGACTCCATCCGCGACTGCATTGCGTTCCCGAAGAACAATTCAGGCCGCGACGTGATGCTCGACGCCCCCGCGCCGCTCGATCCCAAGCAGCTTGACGAGCTTGAACTCAAAGTTGACCTCAAAGAAAAATAACCGCAGGCCGTAAAGACGCAATCACCGATGACCAACCGCGAAATCACCGACGTAATCGAGACTGTAGCCCCGCTCTCGCTTCAGGAATCCTGGGACAACTCGGGGTGGCAGACAGGCGATCCCGACGCTGAATGCAGCGGAGTGCTGCTTTGCGTTGATGTAACGCCCGAAATCATCGATGAGGCGGTTGACCGCGGATGCAACCTGATAATATCGCATCACCCTCTGATTTTCAAAGGGGTGAAACAGATAATAGGGCGTAACCGAGTGGAACGCTCGATCGCATCCGCGCTGCGTGCCGGTGTGTCGGTGTATTCCTCACACACAGCTGTCGATTGCGCTCCTGCCGGTGTTTCGCACCGGATGGCAGAGATGCTGGGACTGCGCGATACCGCGGTGCTTGACGAGGCGTCGGGCCTCGGTGTCATCGGCAACCTGCCCGCTCCGATGCCGTGGCGCGATTTTCTCGAAGATGTGAAAACCGCATTCGGCGCGCCTGTGCTCAAATGCTCCCGTCCTGCCGACAGCGGCCTGATGATTAGCCGTGTGGCACTCTGCGGCGGCTCGGCAGCAGAGTTTCTGCCGGAAGCTCTGGCGCGTGGCGCCCAGGTCTATGTCACGGCCGACTGCAAGCACAATCAGTATCTCGACCATGCCCCCGACATTCTGCTCGTAGATTCGGGACATTATGAGACCGAGTTGTGCACAAAAGAGATATTCAGGCGTGCTATATCCGAAAAATTTCCTAAATTTGCAGTCTGGAAATCAACGTCTGAGCAGAATCCTGTGATGTACGTCTGACTGTCACCCTCAAAAATCTGTAAATATTCTCCATCATTTAGCATGGCAACTGATAAGAACAAACCTGAAAACCTCTCTGTTGAGAGCCGTCTGAAATCGCTCTACGAACTTCAGACCGTCCTGACCGAAATCGACCGAATCAAGACCATCCGCGGCGAGCTTCCTCTGGAAGTGAAGGACCTGGAGGATAATCTCGAGGGTCTTCACACCCGCATCGGCAACTACAATGCCGAAATCGACCAGCTCAAGCAGAAGCTTGCCGCCGCCAAGGCCAAGATCGCCGATGCCCAGGATAAAATCATCCGGTACAAGGAGCAGCTCGACAATGTGCGCAACAACCGCGAGTTTGACCTCCTCTCCAAGGAAGTCGAGTTCCAGACTCTCGAAATCGAGCTGGCCGAGAAGCACATCAACGAATATGGCCGTCTGATCGAAACCCGTCAGGCCGACATCGCGGCAACCGAGGTGAAAATCTCCGACTCCGAGCATGTGCTCGCCGAGAAGAAGAAGGAGTTGGAGGAGATCGTGAGCGAGACCCGTCAGGACGAGGAGCGTCTGCGTCAGCAGGCCAAGGAGCTCGAGCCTAAAATCGACGAGCGCACTCTCGCTGCTTTCAAACGTATCCGCAAAAACGCCCGCAACGGTCTCGGCGTGGTCTACATCCAGCGCAACGCCTGCGGCGGCTGCTTCAACCGCATCCCGCCCCAGAAGCAGCTCGAAATCAAGATGCACAAAAAGATCATCGTGTGCGAATATTGCGGCCGTATCCTCATCGACCCCGCTCTGGCAGGTGTGCAGGAGGAGACGTCCGATAAATAAGGCACGCTATGCCCTACACGGTCGAGCGTTATGCGCCATCCATGGCGGCTGAATGGGACGACTTCGTCAGCCGTGCCAGAAACGCCACGTTTCTGTTTCGCCGCGGATACATGGATTACCACGCCGACCGGTTCAACGATTTTTCATTAGTGGCACGCGACGATTCGCACAGGATCGTGGCGCTGCTGCCCGCCAACGCCGCCGGCGACTGTATCGAGTCGCACGGCGGCTTGACGTATGGTGGCTGGATCGGATGCTACCGGCATTTCGATGTGATTTCGCTGCTCGAGATTCAGAAAGCGGCATTACGTTATCTGAGCGACTGCGGGTTCCGCGAACTGCTATATAAACCGTTGCCATATATCTATTGCGACATCCCATCGGAAGAGGACCGCTACGTAATTTTCCGTAACGGAGGCCGGCTGGAATCGTCGCAGGTCTCCACAGTTATCGCTCTCGATACCGATATGGGGCCTGACGCCACACGTCGCCGCAAAGCCCGCCATGCCGCAGCGGCAGGGGTAGCTGTGGATTTCTCTGACGATCTTGCCGCATACTGGAAAATCCTTGAGGAGGTGTTGCGCCAGCGCCACGGCGCCGCGCCGGTGCACACTATTGCCGAAATGGAGATGCTGAGGCGGCGGTTCCCCGACAATATCAGACTGCTCTGTGCTTTTAAAGATGGCGAAATGGTGGCCGGCACATTGCTCTATGTAAGCGGGCGTGTGGTGCGCACGCAGTATATCGCCGCAGGCGACGCCGCGCTCGGTTGCCGTGCACTCGATCTGCTGCTTGTCAGGCTCACCGAAATGAGCCGCGACGCCGGTTACCGGTGGCTCGACTTCGGCACCTCGAACCTCGAACATGGCCATCTGTTGAATGAAGGTCTGGTGCGTCAGAAAATCACCCTTGGCGGTCGTGCTGTGGTCTTCGACAGGTTTGCCATCCCACTTACGCATCCGCACTAAAATCCATCCTCTGCCTTTTTCCCACCATTGCCATGAAATTCATCCACATCATGATTTTAGCTTTAGCCGGCCTGGTGATATTTACAGGGTCGCTCCGTGCCGATGCCGCCACGCCCGATGGCGCCGGTGCCGGAGTGTTTGCGGGCATCGATGTGGATTCTCTTGCGCGGAGCCTTTGCCGTGGAAATGCCGTGGGGAATCCTTGTGGTATATGGCGTGCCACCATCGACGGAGCCACCGTGGCGCTGATGCCGGCGCATCTGTGGCAAAAATCGGGTGGAGAGAATATACCCGCAAAACATCGCAACCACACAGGGCAGTGGGTAATCGTGCTCCTCGACAATCCTTCACCCGGATTGCAACCCGGCACTCTGATGGGATGGTTTTCCGATTCAGCGAAACCGGGACATTACAATGCGATGATCTATACCCGTCGCGACGGCGGTCGGCTCTCCTCGCCTAAAAAATTCACACTTCGCCTCGCCGACGAAAGCCATCTGACCATGACGGCAATCCATCGCGGGGTGTCGGTCAATCCGTTTCGCCTGCTCCCTTACATGATCCGCGGTTTTTTGCGGTGGCACGACGACACGCCACGCGACCTCGATGGATTCATCAGAGAATGGCCTGTGCCGGAGAATCCGGCAGTGCCGCGTTTCTTATAACTTTTGCCGATAGTGGGATGAAAACTAAAGCATTCATATTCTCCGTTCTGGTCATGCTCCTGTTCGCTGCCGCAGCCGATGCGCGCCGGCTGCGAACCACGCGTAAGCCTCTGAAGGCGATTGTGACGGAGTGCCCCGAGGGGGCGGTGCCCGACACCACCGTCTCGGCTCTGATTGTAACCGCCGAGGAGGGGCGTCGACAGGCCGTGCGGCTGTTTGGCTACGAGAAGACGGTGAATGCCACCCGCGAAACAGTTTTTGTCGAGAATCTGACAGGACAGCCGGTCACGGCGGTTAGTTTCACCATCAGATATCTCGATGCCGACGGGCGGATGATTCATCGGCGCACGGTAAGCCGCCACCGGGTGAACATCCCTGCGGGGGAAATCAGGCGCATCGACATCCGCTCGTGGGATACACAGCGCACACACTATTACGTTGGAGGGCCACGTCCGCGGCGCAATGCAAAACCATTCGATGTTACCCTCACGGCCGATTCGGTTTCATTTTCAGTAGCTTGCGATTCTCAGAATGCTCCCGATTGACCAGATAAAAAAGATAGCCCGGCTTACCCCCGAAATCGAGGAGAGGCTGATGGAGATGATGACATTCGCCCGGTTCCGCAAAGGCGACATCATCCGTGGCAGTGTCAACCTTTCGGCCAGCGGATATTATATAGTGCAAGGCTCCGCCCGCGTGTTTGTCACCACACAGGGAAAGGAGCTGACCATCTCTTTTTCGTTCGACGATGAATATGTGGTGCCCGGCCGCAACTATCTCAAAGTGCAGCCCGACACCATTTCGGTGCAGTTTCTCGAAGATACTGACGTTATATATATCCCCCACAACTCCATCAAGGATATAATGGAGAGCTACGGGGTGATACAGGATGTGCCGGCGTTGCTTTTTCTCAATGCCGCGCTGATGCGCTACAACGAATTCCTTGAAGAACGCATCTATATGATGCAGACCATGACCGCGCCGCAGCGTTATGCGTGGCTCACTACGCGCTATCCCCGTCTGCTCCATGTGGCCACCATCACCCAGATCGCCTCCTACTTAGGCGTCACCAAAGAGACCCTCTACCGCATCCGCAACAACAACTACTGAATAAATCCAAGAGCACTCGGGAAGATTGGAAAAATCAGGGTTGAAAACTTGCTTATTGTCCTCTTTAGTGTTATATTTGTGGAAACATTAGAAGAGAATGTTGTGTCATAGTACCAGTGGTAAATTAAGCAATGTTAGTCTGCGCGACGCCCTGTCCATAGGCTTCGACGCTGATGGTGGCATCTTTATGCCTGATTCGGTTCCCGCTATTCCGCGTGCGTTTTTCCGCAACATCTCCGAAATGTCGCTCTGCGAGATAGGCTATGTGGTGTGTAACACCATCTTCGGAAGCGCCCTGAGTGCTGCGCAGATTAAGACTCTTGTCGATGACGCTCTTGATTTCGAGGTGCCGGTGCGTCAGATCGACGATACCGACGGCCTCTATGTAATGGAGTTGTTTCATGGACCTACGCTCACGTTCAAGGATTTTGGCGCACGCTTCATGGCGCGTCTGGTGCCGCTGATTCTTCCCGATGCAGGCAACCGCACGGTGATTCTTGCCACGTCGGGCGACTCGGGTCGTGCCGTGGCCGATGCCTATCGCGCCATGCCGGGTACGCGTGTGGTCGTGGTGTTTCCAAAAGGGGCGCTTTCGCGCGAACAGCTCGCCATGTTTGCCGACACTCCCAATGTCAAACCCGTGGAGGTGTCAGCCAGCTACGGCGACTGTCAGCGGCTTGTCAAAAGCGCTTTGCTCGACGCCGACCTGAACCGGCGCGTGCCTCTGATGCCGGGCAATTCGGTGAATGTGGCCCGGCATTTCGGCAGTGTGATATATGTGTTCCACGCCTATGCCCGTGCCATGCAGTTGCGTCCCGATGCCCGCGAGGTGCTGCTCAGCATCCCTTGCGGTAATCTCGGTTCGCTTTCCGCTGCGCTGATGGCGAAAAAGATGGGGCTGCCTGTCGACCGCTTCATTGCCGCCAACAATGTCAACGACACATTTGTTGAATATCTTAGGACTGGCAGCATTGCAGACCGTTCACGTGCTACCCGCACCATGGTCACAGCCATGGATGTGGCGAATCCGTGGAACCTCAGCCGCATATCCGATCTCTACCATGGTGACCTCGATGCCCTGCGGCGCGATGTGGATGCCGTGGCGCTCACTGACGATGAAATCCTCGACACGATTCGCCGGGTTTATGACCGGTGCGGCTATCTGCTCGATCCCCGAGGCGCTGCGGCGTTCAAAGCCATGGAGGGGCGCACTGACGCCCACACCACCGGCATAGTGATGGCAACGGGCCATCCTGCCATGGCTTCCGAAGCAGTAGCGGCTGCGGTCGGAACCGGCGTAGCGCTGCCCCGTCACCCTAATCTGCCCCATGGCCGCAAAGCGCCCGGTGTGGCTCCCGTGCCGGTAGCCGTGGCAAAGATCGCTCCGTCGCCGTCGGCTCTCGCCAGAGTCATCCTTGAAGAATGAAACTGTTTAATCCTAAACTCAATACTATATAACATGGCAAACAAACGTGAACTCAAGAAAGAAATCCGCAAAGTGTGCGGCGACATCGCCGCCGAGTGTCTTCTGGCGAAATATCTGATCAAAGGTGCCGACGGAAAGGCTCTTAACGCAGTCATCAACGATGTGGCCGATCTCCAGATTTCGGCAGTCGACAATGTGACTTTCTCTTTCGACAAGCTGCCGCACGATTTCGAAAACCGTGCTGAATACAACAAGGCCCGTCACACCTACTTCGCGAAGGCCTACGCTTCGCTGCGTACTAAATTCTACGGCAAAGTCAACGAAATTGTCAGGAATATGAACGCCGCCATTCCGCAGGAGGCTCGCGATGCCGTCAAAAAAGCCTGAGCATCTGCCCACTGGCCGGCTCTAAATTGAATTTTCATACAATTTCATATGAATTTAGCACGACGATTGCTTAAATGGATGGGGTGGGGCGTAGAGGTGTCGGTGCCCGACCTCCCCAAAGCCATAATATGTGTGGCGCCCCACACGTCCAACTGGGATTTTCTCATCGGTGAGCTGGCCATACGCGCTGTGGGGCGCAAAGCCGGATTCATGATGAAATCGTCGTGGTTTTTCTTCCCGTTAGGGTGCCTGTTCAAGGCTCTGGGAGGTATTCCCGTCAAACGCCGCAACAAACATCAGTCGCTGGTCGACGTGATGGTGCAGCGATTCAACAGCGAGGAGCGGCTTGTGGTGGCCATCACCCCTGAGGGCACACGCAGCCGCACCGCGACATGGCACACGGGCTTTCTTCGCATAGCCCGTGAAGCCAATGTGCCGATAATGCTGGCTGTGATCGATTTCCGCATGAAGAAGGCGATAATCAACGATATGTTTATTTCCACAGGCGACACCGAGGCGGATATGCGTGTGATAAAGCAGTATTACAAGCCATTCACCGGGCGGCATCCTGAAAATTTCACTACGGAATGACAGCCGGTACTGATAACACGCTGACAAAAGTGCAGCCGCTCACTGTGGCCGCCCTGTCGCTCGACATCGCCAAAGGAAATCCTGCGGAGAATCTCAGGCGGGTGGAATACATGATCAAGGCGCTGCCGCCGGAAACCGATGTGGCGGTTGTGCCTGAGCTGTTCACCACCTCTTTTATGAAAGATACCGACGCGATGCTCGGCTGTGCCGAGTTTCGCGAAGGAGCAACGATGCGTGCAATCCGCCGGATGGCGCATGATTATGACATGTTGCTTTGCGGTTCGTATCTCGGCAAGGATGACAGCAGCGCCGGCACGCTATATTACAATCGCGGGTTTATGGTACTTCCCGACAGTTCCACACATTTCTACGACAAGCACCATCTGTTTTGTCTGTCGGAGGAGGCCCGGTTGCTGACCCATGGACATCGCAGGCCCCCCATTGTGAACTTCCGTGGCTGGAATCTGTCGATGATCATATGCTATGAACTCCGGTTCCCGGTGTGGGACCGCAATGTGGATATGGCTACCGACGTGATGCTCGTGCCGGCCAACTGGCCGGTGGCGCGTGGCTATGCCTGGAGGCATCTGCTGATTGCGCGGGCAATCGAGAATCAGTGTGTGATGGTGGGGTGCGATCGCTCGGGCAGCGATGATTACGGCGAATATGGCTCGCTGGCGATGATCTGCGACGAACTTGGCCGACGCATCGCTCCACCGCTGACCGAAGCTCCCGAGGGGTGTCCGCCTCCGGTAGCCTTCGGCCGGGAGATCGCCACCGATTACGGACCTGTGCTTGTTGCTACATTTGATTATGACAACGTGGCATCACTACGGAAGTGGCTTCCCACCGACCGCGATGCCGACTGTTTCACCCTCCACAGCAAAACTACCCATTAGACCAATAGGACTAATTGGACCAATAGGACTAATTAGACTAATTGGTTTAATGTTAATTCAGGAAAAATGAAATTCAGATATTGTCCCGATTGCGGGGCGCTTCTTTCGGGTCGCGTGCTCGGCGACGAGGGGCTGGTGCCCTGGTGCGAGCGTTGCGGCAAACCTTGGTTCGACATGTTTCCGTCGGCTGTGATAGGTCTGGTCTATAATTGCCGCAACGATGTGTTGCTGCTTCGTCAGAATTACATTTCCACGCAGTTCTGCAATCTTGTTTCGGGATATATGAAGCCGGGGGAGGATGCCGAAAGCTGCATGGTGCGCGAAATCAAGGAGGAAACAGGCCTTACGGTTGACCTTTTGGAGCCGGTGTGCACCAACTGGTTCGCCAAAAAGGATATGCTGATGATTGGTTTTTTTGCCCGCGTGAAGGATGACGACGGCCTTCCCGGGGGTTGTCACGCCCCGCTGACTCTATCTACGGAGGTTGATGGTGCGGAATGGCACCGTCCGGAGGAGATAGTGCCGCTCGTTCATCAGAAACCGACCTCCACTTCGCGTATTCTCGCTCTGAGGTTTCTCGACCGTCTTGCGGATGAGCGGAAATGAGTCTGGCTTCAGAGATGGGTTGATAGCACACGGCCGTGGCCGGTGATGGTTACGGAGGGGATTTCGGCGGGAATGAGTACCGATGTGCCCTGTGGGAATGAAACGGTTTCGCCGTCGGGAGAAGTGATTTTAAGATCGCCGCCGATATTCACCAGAATGGTAAAAGAATCGCGCCGGGCGAAGTCGAGCGATGTCTCGCCGGCCACATTGATGGCGTCGGTGGTGAAATACTGGCATTTGCCCAGCTGCAGAGTCTGTCCCGGGGAGGGGAGAAGGTTGTGATGCTCCTCCACTGTGTCGTGGAAGTCGATGGCGTCGACTGATTGCTCTACATGGAGTTCGCGAGTGCGGCCCTGCGAGTCGCGACGGTTGTAGTCGTAGATGCGGTATGTGATGTCTGATGCCTCCTGTATCTCTACAACTAAATTGCCTTTCCCGAGAGCATGTATGCGGCCGGAAGGTATGAAAAACACATCACCAGACTTTACAGGTATTTTGCGCAGCACGCTGATGATATTGCCCGATGCTACCAGCGAATTGAATTCGTCGGGTTTCACTCTGCGCGTAAGCCCCAGATATATAAAGGCATCGTCGAGCGGCTCAAGCGCATACCACAGTTCTGTTTTGCCTAATGCGTTATGACGGCGGAGTGCAAGTTCGTCGTCGGGATGCACCTGAATCGACAATGTGTCGTTTGAATCGATAAATTTCACGAGCAGCGGGAAAGTGCCTTCCCATCGTTCGCTGACATGTTTCCCGAGCATTTCTACGGGAAAACGGGCGCAAAGCTCATTGATAGTGGTGCCTTTGTATTTGCCTTCCGCTACCACCGATTCGTGGCCGGGCAGCGGGGAAATTTCCCATGATTCGCCAATGTCATGACGTGGGGAATCTATCCCTTTGAAGCGGGCGATGCGCTCGCCGCCCCATATTACCGGTTTGAAGTAGGGAATAAATTTCAGTATAGGCAGCATATCTGTGAATTAAAGATGAAATGCAGGTGTGTCGGATCAAGGATAAACTACCCGCAAGCCCGCCGATACAGGCGGTTGGCCTGAGTGTCAGCGGGCGGGTAGTGTGGTGTGCGTGACAAGCGGCATGAAATACCGTTGTTTACCGGTAATTTCAGCCGACAGGATCAGTTGGCTGCTTTGGCAGGGAGACCGAGTTTGGCGCGGAGGAGGGGAGTGACGTCAACCACATCCTTCGACGAGAAGAGTGATACGCCGGCAGGGAAAATCATTGTGTAGCCGCCTTCCTGGCCTACGGCCTTGATGGCATTGATGACTTTTTCCTGAACGGGAGCGGAGAGCTCCTGCTGCTTGCGGTTGATCTCCTGCTGGGCGGTCATGAGGAACTGCTGGGCTTTCTGGCCAAGCTCGTTGATTTCCTGCTGACGGCGGTCGAGAATCGACTGGGGAGTTTTGCCCTCTTTCTGAAGATTCTGGAATTCGGTGTACTTGGCTTCCACTTCCTGCTGGAGCTTCTGATATTCTGCTTCGTAGGTTTTGCTGACTTCTACGAGTTTAGCTTCGATGTCTTTCATTTCGGGCATGTCGGCTGCTACTGATTCAGCTTCGACGGTGCCGAATTTCTGTGCCATTGCGCACATCGGGAGGGCCAGAACGATGGCCAGGAGGATTTTTTTGATCATTGTTTCAGATGGTCTATTATAGATTGTTAGTTTGAATATCCGAGTTTGGCGAGCACCTCGTTGGAAATATCAATTCTCGGAGAGGCGAACACGATGTTGGCCGATGAGGCGCGGTCGAAGACGCACTGGTATCCGCGCTCTTCCGACACTTTCTTTACGGCATTGTAGACATCATCCTGAATCGGTTTCATCAGAGTCTGACGTTTCTTGTAGAGTTCACCCTCGGGACCGAAATATTTGTAACGGAGGTCGGTGGCCTCTTTTTCTTTGGCCACGATTTCCTCCTCGCGTTTCTTGATCTGCTCCTCGGTGAGGAACACTTTGTCGGCGAGGTATTTTTTATACATGGTGTCGGCGTCGCGGCTGACCTGCTCCACTTCTTTCTGCCAACGGGCCGAAAGCTGTCGCAGCTGTTCGTTGGCCATTTCGTAGTTGGGCACCTGCTTTAGGATATATTCCATGTCGACCAGTGCGAACTTCTGGGCGGAAGCTCCGAGCCATGCGGCTATCATCACCGTAAGTGTGAAGAGTATTTTTTTCATAATGAATTCGTTTTTAGTGTAGAGTTAAATGTCTACCTATTAAGACAATCGGAGAGAGAAAAGGTTTAACACCGGCGGATGTGCCTCTTCATAGGTCCGCGGATCAGAATTCCTGGCCGAGGATGAAGTGGAAGTGGCTGCCGCCTTTCTCGCCGAATACCTTGTCGAAACCGTAGGCCCAGTCGATACCCATCATTCCGACCATGGGGAGGAAGATGCGGATGCCGGCGCCGGCCGAGCGCTTGAGGTTAAATGGCGAGAAGTCTTTAACCGTGGTCCAGGCATTACCGCCTTCGGCGAATACCAGACCGTAGATAGTGGTGGAGGGCTGCAGCATGAAGGGGAAGTGCAGCTCCACACCCAGGCGGGTGTAGGCATAACCCTCGCGGCCCCATGGTGTGAGCGAACCGTTTTCATAACCGCGCAGGGCTATGGTCTCGGTGGCGTAGGTGTAGGAACCGCTCATGCCGTCGCCGCCGACATAGAATGTCTCGAATGGTGAGCGGAGCCACTTGTTGTAGCTGCCGAGCAGACCGAAATCGGCGCGGGTCATCAGCACGAGTGTCCACTGTCCGTCGACATCGGTCAGCGGGGTGTAGGTGCGCGATTTAAAGCGGAGTTTCCAGTATTCGATCCAGTGGTAAAGTTCCTTCTTGGCCTCTGTGGTGTTCTCCTGATTGAGCTTGCCCCAGTTCTTTTTGCCGAAAAGCGAGGCGGGGGGCGTAAGTTGCAGATTCAGCGAGAATGTGGAACCGCGGCGTGTGTAGAGGGGGTTGTCGATTGAGTTGCGTGCCAGCGTTAGGCCGAGCACGAGTGCGTTCGACGTGCCGTTGTTCATATAGTAGAGGTATTCCCAGTTCTTGAGGTAATACCAGTTGTAGCTCAGCTCGGTGGTGAATGTGAAATAGTCGTCGGGCCAGTTAAGACGCTTGCCGAATCCCACGGTGACACCAACCATCTGGAGCACCTTGTTGGGGTCGTAGGCGTTTTCGATCGAGCTTTGATAATAGTCGTTGTAGTAGTTCGAGCCGTAGCCGTAACCGTAGCCATAACCGCCATAGAGATAGGGGTTGGCCCAGTTGGAGTTATAATATGATGAGTTTACACCTGTCTGGCGGCTGTAGTATGCCGAAATCTGAAGCGAGTTGGGACGCTTGCCGCCAAACCACGGGTCGAGGAACGACACGGAGTACATCTGGTAGTAACGTGCGTTGGTCTGAGCCGAGATGGTGAATGTCTGACCCTCGCCCTGCGGAATAATGCCTTTGTAGGAGCCGGGGCGGAAAAGATTCTTGATGGAGAAGTTGGTGAACTTCAGAGCCACCTTGCCGATGATACCGGTCTGGCCCCAGCCGAGCGAAAGCTCTATCTGGTCGTTGGCCTTGGATTCGAGGTTGAAGACCACGTCGACGGTGCCGTTCTCCTCGTTGGGCTGCACGTCGGGAACCATGTTTTCGGGGTTGAAGTGGCCTGTCTGGGCAATTTCGCGCAGAGAGCGCATGACATCGCTTTTTGAGAAAAGTTCGCCCGGTTTCACACGCAGGTCGCGGCGGATAACCTTTTCATACAGTCGGTCGTTGCCGGCGATCACCACCTTGTTGACTCGGGCCTGATTGCCTTCGAACATGCGCAGTTCCAGGTCGATGGAGTCACCCACGATGTTCTTCTCGATGGGCATGAGCTGATAAAAGAGGTAGCCCTTGTCCATGTAGACGTTGGCCACAGCATCGTCGTCGGTGGTCAGGCGCTTGTTGAGCTGCTTCTGGTTGTAGACCTGACCGGGGTGCATGTCGAGCACATAGTTGAGCTGGTCGGTGGTGTAGAGGGTGTTGCCCACCCACGAAATGTTGCGGATGTAGTAGCGTTTGCCTTCGTCGATGTTGATGAATACATCCACCTTGTTTTCGCCATAGGGGGCGACGGAGTCGCTGACGATGCGGGCGTCGCGATAGCCTAATTCGTTATATTTTTCAAGAATGCGGTTGAGGTCGTCGCGGTAATCCGATTCCACAAACTTCTTCTGGGAGAAGAGCTTGAGGAGGTTGCCCGATTCGTTGGTCTTCTTGATAACCCGCTTGAGCTTGCTGTCGGAAAGCACATTGTTGCCGTCGATGTAGATTTTGTGCACTTTGACTTTGGAGTGCTTGTTGACGTCGATGTGCACTATCATCTCGTTTTTATGGCTGAGATCCTCTTCGAGCCACACTTTCACCTGGGCATTGCCGAAACCTTTCTCGTCGAAATATTTTTTAGTGATTAATTCTACACGGTTGACAATGTTCTGAGTGATCTGGTTGCCTTTCATGAGCTGGAGGCGCTTCTGCAGTTCCTCGCGCTCGCTCTTTTTCATGCCTCCATAGCGTGTTTCCGAGATACGGGGCTGTGTGCGCAGGTTGATTACCAGCCACACCTTGTTTCCGGCCATCTTTTCGGCGATGATCTGGGCCTGGGCGAAAAGTCCCTGCCGCATGAGCCGTTTCACGGCGGCCGTGATGTCGTTGCCGGGGATCTCCACTTCATCTCCCACTTTCAGACCGGAGTAGCCGATGACGATGTAGTCCTCGTAGTTGTCGGCGCCGGTGACGCGAAGCCCGGCGATCTCATATTTCGAGGGGACGCCGGTGTAGACTATGGTGGGGTTGTAGATGGTGTCGGCGGGAGCCTGTGCGGCTGCGCCGGGGGCTACAATTGCTATCAGAATCAGCAGGAGAGGTAATAACCTGTATCTCATATATGATGGAATGTCGTTGTAAACGTGATGATGGATGTCATGGCCGGTTTTTGCCGACCTGTTCGCTTGTTTTACCGAAGCGTCGCTCGCGGCTCTGATAGAGTCTGACGGCTTCGATGAAATCTTCCTTGTTGAACTCGGGCCAGAATTTGTCGGTGACCACGATTTCGGAATATGCGATTTCCCAGAGCAGGAAATTGCTGACGCGCATCTCGCCGCCTGTGCGGATGAGCAGATCGGGATCCTGGCAGGAGAGAGTGGAGGTGGAGAGCCGTGAGGCCAGCACATGCTCGTCGATGTCGTCGGGGCTGATACGCCCTGCAGCGACGTCGGCTGCTATCAGCTGTGCGGCGCGGGCAATGTCCCAGCGTCCCGAATAGCTCAGCGCAAGGTTTAGCACCAGCCCGTTGCAGTGGGCAGTGTCGTCGAAGCATTGCTGCAGACGGCGGCGAGGATCCTCGGGCATGCGGTCGAAATCGCCTATCATGCGCAGGCGCACATTGTTTTTGATCAGGTCGGGAGTCTCGCGCTGTATGGCTATGCCGATGAGGTGCATCAGTGCGTCGACCTCGGCCTGCGGACGGTTCCAGTTCTCTGTGGAGAAAGCATAGAGGGTGAGGCACTTCACGCCTAATTCCGAAGCGATTTCGGTGATTTTACGCACTGTGTTCACACCTTCCACATGACCTTCGGAGCGGTCAAGGCCACGCTGCTTGGCCCAGCGGCCGTTGCCATCCATGATGATGGCGACATGCGCGGGGATGCGGGCGGGGTCGATGCTTTCGGGCAGATGGTTCATTATCGGGTGTGGGATTAATCGACGTAATGGCAGGTGGCGCAGCGTTCGCCGAACTCATAAGTCACTGAGAACGTGATGTCGGAATACCAGTCGGTGTTCCTCGCAAACGAGCTTTTGATCTGGTGCAGGTCGCTGAGCGGACCATCCATATGGTCGGAAAATACTTTAGTCATTGAGAACTCCAGGGCGAGATTGAGTCGCGGGCGTGCTTTGTATTTCACGCCGAAGGCCATGGGTATGTTGAATCCGAGGTTGGTATTGCCGTCGCATGTCGACAGCGATACTCCTAATCCGACGCCCAGGTAGGGAGTCCATCGGCGCAGGCGTTTGTATGTCTCGCCGATACCGTAGGGGAGGAAGTTGAATTCCAGACGTTCCTGCAGGTCGAATGCTGTGGATTTGAAGGAATACTCCGCGCCGTCGGGAAAGACGTCGTCCATATCGGCGGTGTTGCCGCTGAGTGTGCGGTAGCCTACGAGTGTGCGCAGGCACCAGCGCACGTCGGGAAGATAGTGGAAAGTGAGACCTGCCGACAGCCCGGGGTGTGCGAATATGCTGCTTGATGCATCGCCGACGTAGCCCGACATGCCCACCTGTCCGCCGAAGTCGAACTTATAAGGGGCATCCTGAGCCGACGCGCGGTGCGCGATGGCCGAAGTCAGGATGAGCATTGTTATGGCGATGAATATTCGTTTCATTTCAGAGTGAGAGAGCGATGGAGTGAAAGTGAGAGGTTATTGCAGTGGCTTGGCTTTCAGGTGATTTACTACTCCGCTCCAGTATTGGTCACGCAGGCGGTCTGAGATGTCGTAGCCTCCGAAGATGTAGAGATAGGGGCATTCCCATTCGGTGATGGGTTTTACTGCGAGCGTGGTGGCGCCGTCCTCGGTGAGCAGCTTATCAAACACGAGGAGCGAACCGTTTGATGCCAGTGGAAGAATGTAGGCCGGGAGCTGCAGATACTTGCTGCCGCGGCTCCAGTTTACGCCCATATCACGTGATATCCATGTCTCGCTGCTTATGCCTTGCGGAATTCTGCCGCCGAAAGCTATCAGCACATTTTTTCGCGAGGTCTGCCAGTTGATGGTGTCGGTCTCCGCGATGGTGTATTCTGTCATCTGCCATCCTGTGCCTTCGGGCAGAACGTTGCTGACTTCGATCCAGCGCGAGCCGTCGAAAGCCCAGGTGCCGGTGTAGGAGCCTGCCGCATTTTTGCCGCCGGTGATCACAACCTGCGGTTTGCGTGCCCATTTCGTTGAGAATGAAGCGGCGGCGCTGTAGCCCTCAACGGGGAAACGGTTGGCGATGGCTGCTCCGGCGGTGGGCCATACCGAGGGGGGATATGCCGCGTAGGTGCGGTTGCCGGCGTTGTTTTTCACGCCGATAATGCCATCTTCGTAAGGTGCCGAGATTGCTTCCCAGTTGCTGTCGACCATTGAGAAGTTGTGGCCGCCGTCAGTGCTCATATAGAGCTGGCCGTTATTGTCGGTGACGAACAGTGTGCCGTTGGCAGTGGCTGTGAACGAGTTGGTGTCGAGGGTGCCGTGGGCAGGGAAAGCGGGGCTGATCATAGTCTGTGCCCACTGACCCGAGCCTGTGGTGGGCGAGGGAATGAATGTGGCTATGGCGAAGGAGCCGTCGGGAGCGGTGCTGAGAGTCAGGGCGTTGTCGCCGACTTTTACGGTTTTTGAACGTGTCATTCCTGTCACGCCTTTCAGCTTTCCGGCATTAACTTTGTCCCAGTAAAGCGAATCGGTCACTTCGCTGTAGACGTTGACCGACACCTGATAGTCGCGGGTGTTTAATCCGTCGGCGGCTACCATGTGCAGTTTAACCGGACCGCGTGAGAAGTCGATGGCGACATTCTGGTCGGCCAGATAGTCGAGCGTCTGTTCGGGCTTTTCACCGGCTGCAGGAACTATAAACTGAATGACACGGCATTCATCACAGTTGAGCTTTACCTTAAGCGCCTCGGTCTTGGTGTCGCAGGGTAGGGGATTGGCATTGAAAATCCTTGCATCAATCAAGTCGATGGAGAAAAACACCGAATCGAGATTGTTGAGAATCGCCTTGTCGGCTTTAAGATTGAACGATGTGATCTGTGTGCCGGAATAGTTGGCCGGGTCGTTATTCCAGGGAGTGTCGGAGGAATTACAACCGGAGAAAGCGACCATGGCACCCGCAGTCATCGTCACTGCAAGGCAATATGATAGAAATCCTTTTTTCATTCGTATGTATATAAATAGGTGTAGGCGTGACTACCTACAACCATTCAAATTGCAAAGTTAGCAACATTTTTGGAAACAAGGGGCAGAACGTGCCTCAAAAATTACGCTACAGGCATAAATGATACTAATTTGCACCGCAAAATTATATTTTCCACACATAATACCCAATTAATACCCAATGGAGCATGTCGATTTTAAATATTTTTTCAAAAACTTTCACCCTCATTCACTATTGCGGCAATCGCGACAGTTCTAAATCTTGCCTTAAACATAAGTAGACGAAACGGTCAGTGTCAAAGGCCTCAGAGAGGCGCTGTGGCCGTATTTATAGCACGGTGTTAACAAGTGTTAATCGGGTTTGCTCGAGTTATATTAGAAAAGGAATAATAGGGAAAACAAAATGTCAGCGATATACAGTTAGTTTTGACATAAAGAAGCTGATATGGCGTAAATTAATCAATATCGCGTAAAATAATGTTAAATTGAAGAATTTTTCTTGTCAAAACGTTTGCTGCCTCGTGAAATCTCCATAACTTTGCAACGTGTTTTTCATGGTATTAGATTTAAGGTTAACTAAGATTGGTTGTCGGGAGACAATCAATTTTTTTTGTACCTTTCCGAATCGACCTGTTATTCATTTTATATAAGTTATCAAAAGTGGCTGCCTTATACAAAAACTGCATTCAGTGTCGGAACCAGTTTATGTAGGTGAATGTTGGATATAAAATATGGCGAATATTGTTTTGTGCATTTAAATTCGTATATTTGTAGCACATCTTGCCATTATGTCAGCAATCAATCTGTTTATATTTTATGCCTTACTCCGACTGGACATATAACTCCCGAAATCCTATCCGCCGATTTTCACATCGGCGTCGTTTCAGTCAGCTCTGCAAACTTCTGTCCCGTTAAACCGGAGCCGGTATGGATATGCTCGATTTCGGATGCGCCGACGGGCATCTAATCTATCTTCTCGGCGAGAGTGATTCAACAGGCTGTACCTATTGTGGATATGATCCGTATCCCGATAAATTGACTCATCCGGAAGTGACAATTTATGATAACTTCGACGAGATATTGTCATCTGGCAAAAAATTCCATGTGATTACTTGTCTCGAAGTTCTTGAGCACTTCGCGCCACACATGCAACGGCGGCTCATTAATCAGATCAAATCAGTGCTTGCCCCCGGTGGCATTCTTATTGTATCCGTGCCTGTTGAGAGCGGTTTGTCAGGGTTATTCAAGGGTGTTGTGCGTAAACTCACCGATTCACAGCGGCGTTACCAGTATACGTGGCGTAATTTGTGGCGCACTCTGCTGGCTCATCCTCTTTCAGAATTTCGTCAAGGCGATGGTTTTCTCGACCATATAGGTTTTTATTTTAAGGATCTGCGTCCGCTTCTCGAACGCGAATTTGAAATCATCAGTATATCACATTCTCCATTTCCGATTTTCGGCGCGGCGTTTAATTCGCAGATCACCTGCATTCTTAAAGTTAAAGATTGAATGGAGTTGAAAAAAGCTTTTTTCGGTCGGAATCTTTGGTGATTTCAAAAATCGTGCGTAATTTCGTGGGTGGATAACCCAACAGTAACCAAAATTTGAATATCAACCGCCCAACGATGATGTTTTCCCCGGCCGTAGCTTACCGGTAAGCTGCGACAGGCATGACCCGTTGCCGACGGTGATCAAACACCATGAATAATAAATCATATCATTTCGCCGCAGATCTCGGCGCCACATCGGGTCGCACCATTCTCGCCTCTTTCGACGGTGAGAAAGTGGAGATGCGCGAGGTGTCGCGATTCAAATATCCGATGATACCCGCTAACGGACATCTTTACTGGAATCTGCCGCTGATCTATCAGGAAATCCTCGAAGGATTGAAGAAAACCGACGTCCGCCTCTCCTCGATCGGTATTGACACCTGGGGCTGCGATGTGGCCTATTTTCACCGCGACGGCTCTCTGTCGCATCTGCCTTATGCCTATCGCGACCCTCACACCGAGGGTGCCGTGGAGCGTTTCGCGTCGAAGATACCGCTTGACGAGGTGTATGCGAGGACAGGCATACAATTTATGGATTTCAACACGCTCTTCCAGCTCGACACGATTCACCGGAATGAGCCTGAAGTGATTGAGTCGGCCGACAAGATTCTTTTCATACCGGATGCCCTGGCGTATATGCTCACGGGGAACGCTGTGTGTGAATTCACCGTTGCGTCGACATCGCAGATGCTGAATCCCGAAACCGGCGATTTCGACGGAGAGTTGCTCAAGGCTATCGGTATCCCTCGGGAAAAATTCGGGAAAATGGTGAATCCCGGCACCGTGATCGGCACTCTCACCTCCCAGATTCAGCAATATACCGGTCATGGTGCCGTGCCGGTGATTGCAGTGGCGGGTCACGACACCGCTTCGGCGGTAATCGCCGTGCCATCACCCGACAAAGATTACGCTTATCTCAGTTGCGGCACATGGTCGCTGCTGGGAATAGAATCGCCGACGGCCATCATCAATGACCTGAGCCGGCAGTATAACTTCACAAACGAGGGTGGAATCGACGGCACCACCCGTTTCCTCAAAAACATCTGCGGGATGTGGATTTTCGAGGAGTGTCGCAAGGAATTCAAGAATGTGCCGGCCGACATATCGGCTCTCGCGGCACTGTGTCTTGATTCGGACTGCGACACAATCATCAATCCCGACGATCCGACGTTTGCACATCCGGCAAGCATGACCGCCGCTATCGACGACTATTGCCTCAAGACAGGGCAGGCCAAACCCGAGACTCCCGCCGACTATATTCGTGTGATCTATCGTTCTCTGGCCAAGCGCTACACTACGATTCTCGACTGGCTGCGTCAGCTCAGCCCTGTGGAAATCAAGCGCCTGCATGTGATCGGCGGCGGCTCGCTCAACAAATATCTGATGCAGGACACTGCCAACGAACTCGGTATCCCCGTAGTCGCAGGCCCCACGGAATGCACCGCTTTGGGCAATGTGCTCGTCCAGCTCAAGGCCTCCGGCGCGCTTAAGAGTCTTGACGATATGAGGCGCGTGGCCATCAATTCAACAGAAACAAAAACGTATAATCCCAAATAACCAAAACATTGCCATGAAAGAAAATCATGTACAGAAAGCGTATGAGATAGCACGCGAGCGTTATGCCGCAGTAGGCGTCGACACCGACAAAGTGCTCGACCAGATGCAGGACTTCCACCTGTCGATGCATTGCTGGCAGGCCGACGATGTGGCCGGCTTCGAACCTCACGAGGGGGGACTGACCGGCGGCATCCAGGTCAACGGCAACTATCCCGGCAAGGCTCGCAACATTGGCGAGCTTCGTGATGATATTCTCTACGCCATGTCGCTCATCCCCGGCAAGCACCGCCTGAATCTTCATGAGATTTACGGCGACTTCGGCGGCAAGGTGGTCGACCGCGACGAGGTGACCCCCGAATATTTCCGGAGCTGGATCGACTGGGGTCTGGCCAACGACATCAAACTCGACTTCAATTCCACCTCATTCTCTCATCCAAAGAGCGGCGACCTGTCGCTGGCAAACCCTGACAAGGCTATCCGCGATTTCTGGATCGAGCATAGCAAGCGCTGCCGCGAAATCTCCAACGCCATAGGCGAGGCCCAGAAGGATCCCTGCATCATGAACACATGGATCCACGACGGCAGCAAGGATATCACGGTCAACCGCTATATGTATCGCGAACTGCTCAAGGACTCGCTCGATCAGGTGTTCGAACACCGCTACGACTGGATGAAAGACAGTGTGGAGAGCAAGGTCTTCGGCATCGGTCTGGAGAGCTACACTGTAGGTTCCAACGATTTCTACACCGCCTACGCATCGAAGCGCGACATGATGATCACCCTCGACACCGGTCATTTCCATCCCACTGAATCGGTTGCCGACAAAGTGAGCGCCATGCTGCTGTTCGTGCCCGAGCTGATGCTCCATGTGTCGCGTCCCGTGCGCTGGGATTCCGATCATGTTACGATCATGGACGATCCCACTCTCGACCTCTTCAGCGAGATTGTGCGTGCCGGTGCCCTCAACCGAGTTCACTATGGTCTCGATTACTTCGACGGCACTCTCAACCGCATCGGTGCCTACGTGATCGGCAGCCGCGCCGCTCAGAAGTGCATGCTCCGCGCACTGCTCGAACCGCTCGACACTCTCCGCGCTTATGAGCTGGCCGACAAGAGGTTCGAGCGTCTCGCTCTGCTCGAAGAGTGCAAGACACTGCCCTGGAACGCTGTCTACGACATGTTCTGCCTGCGCAACGGTGTTCCCGTAGGCGAAAGCTATATCGCCGAAGTTCAGAAATACGAAAAAGAAGTCACCTCCAAAAGAGGCTGAATTGTTTAAAGTTTAAACTTTAAACCAAAAGCCAAAACAAATGATTATCATCGGCTTACTCATCATTGCGATCGGCGCTTTCTGCCAATCCTCGTGCTATGTTCCCATCAACAAAATCAAATCGTGGAGCTGGGAGAGCTACTGGATTGTGCAGGGCGTGTTCGCATGGCTTGTCCTTCCATTCTTAGGCGCGCTGCTGGCCGTGCCGGCGGGCGGCTCGCTATGCGGGCTTTTTGCCGACGCGCCGTCGTTCAATTTCTGGATGACAATCCTGTTCGGTGTGCTCTGGGGTGTCGGCGGTCTCACTTTCGGATTGTCGATGCGCTACCTCGGAGTGGCTCTCGGCCAGTCGATAGCCTTGGGAACATGTGCCGCCATCGGCACCGTTATGGGGCCTCTGCTGCTACAGGTGTTTTTCCCGGAGAATGACCCGGTGTCGCAGCTCACTTACTCTGTGATTCTCGGCGTAGTTGCCACGCTTGTAGGCATCGCCATTATAGGCGTTGCCGGCTCGATGAAGGCCAATTCGCTGAGCGAGGAGGAGAAGAAAGCTGCGGTAAAGGATTTCAACTTCCCCAAAGGCATTGCCATAGCGCTGCTCGCAGGTTTCATGAGCGGCTGCTTCAATGTGGGACTTGAATTCGGCAGCGGTATCAACTTCGGCGACCTCTCCAACCCGATGTTCCGCACTCTGCCCGCAACCTTCCTGGTTACTCTCGGCGGCTTTGTCACCAACGCCGTCTACTGCTTCTGGCAGAATCAGAAGAACCACACCTGGAGCGATTACAGCAAAGGCTCGGTGTGGGGCAACAATCTGCTGTTCTGCCTGTTGGCAGGGGCGCTGTGGTACAGCCAGTTCTTCGGCCTCGCGCTCGGCAAAGGATTCCTCACTTCGTCGCCGACGCTGATGACGCTCTCGTTCTGCATCCTCATGGCGCTCAATGTGGTGTTCTCCAATGTGTGGGGTATCATCCTCAAGGAGTGGAAAGGCTGCTCGAAGAAAACCATGACAGTGCTTGTCATCGGCATCGTAGTTCTAATTGTCTCAACATTTATCCCTCAGATTATCTAACATGTCAATTCTCGATAACCGCCCCGCTCTCGCGGCGTGCGTCGGCCAGATAACCGAAGCCGCTGGCTATCTCTGGCAGAAAGGATGGGCGGAACGCAATGGCGGCAACATCACCGTCAACATCACCGAATATGTCGACGACGGCATCAGGAATATGCCGGCCATATCCGCTGTTTTCCCTATCGGTTTCACACTGCCCAACCTCAAGGGGTGCTATTTCTTCTGCAAAGGCACTCAGAAGAGAATGCGCGATCTTGCCCGCCGTCCCATGGAGAACGGTTCTGTGATACGTATTCTCGATGACTGCGCCCACTACGAGATCATCGCCGACGAAGCGGTGAAGCCTACGAGCGAGCTGCCTTCGCACCTGTCGGTCCACAATTATCTTATCGGCAAGGGGAGCACATACCGGGCTTCGCTCCACACTCATCCGATCGAACTCGTGGCTATGAGCCACAATCCCGAGTTCCTGAAGAAAGATGTGCTCACGCGCCTCCTGTGGTCTATGATTCCCGAAACAAAAGCGTTCGCGCCACGCGGGCTCGGCATTGTGCCCTACATGATGCCCTCAAGCAACGAACTTGCCGAAGAAACCATCAGATCCATCGATGACAACTACGATGTGGTGATGTGGGAGAAACATGGCGTATTCGCTGTGGAAGATGATATCATGAAAGCCTTTGATCAGGTCGACGTCCTCAACAAGAGCGCCAACATCTACATGTGTGCACGCTCGATGGGGTTTGTGCCCGACGGTATGACAGCCGACCAGATGCAGGAAATCTCTACAGTGTTCAATCTTCCAAAGTAATCATTAAGGAAACAATCCCTAATTTTTTGAACAGATATTTATGATTCATCGCTTCATACTTAACGAGACATCGTTTTTCGGACCCGGAGCCCGAAAGGAACTGCCTGAGGCAATCCGGCGCATCGGCAAATCAAAAGTACTGATCGTGACCGACAAGGGTCTGCTCCAGTTCGGTGTGGCGAAGATGGTAACTGATGTGCTCGATCAGGCCGGTATCTCATACGAGATATTCAGCGAAGTCAAGCCAAATCCCACCGTGAGCAATGTGAAAGCGGGTATCGATGCTTTCAAAAATGCACAGGCCGACATCCTTGTCGCCATCGGAGGAGGATCGTCGATTGATACGGCAAAGGCTATAGGCATCGTAATCGCAAATCCCGATTTCAGCGATATTGTTTCGCTCGAAGGCTGCGCGCCTACAAAAAACAAAAGCGTGCCCATCATCGCTCTTCCCACAACTGCCGGAACGGCCGCCGAGACTACCATCAATTATGTGATAATTGATGAGGAAAAGCAGAAGAAAATGGTGTGCGTGGATCCCAACGACATTCCTGCCATTGCTATCATCGACGCTGAACTGATGTATTCTCTGCCGAAAGGGCTGACGGCGGCAACGGGCATGGATGCCCTCACACATGCCATCGAAGGCTATATTACAAAAGGTGCATGGGAACTGTCGGATATGTTCGAAATCGAGGCCATCAGAATGATAAGCCGCTATCTGCCCGTGGCAGTCGCCGACCCCAAGAATCCCGAAGGCCGCAACGGCATGGCAGTCGCACAATATGTGGCAGGTATGGCATTCTCCAATGTTGGGCTCGGACTCGTTCATGGTATGGCACACCCGTTGGGTGCTCTGTTTGATATCCCTCACGGTGTTGCCAACGCTGTGCTTCTGCCTACGGTAATGGAATTCAACATGCCCTGCTGCATCGCAAAATATCGCAGAATAGCTGAGGCTATGGGCGTCGACACTGCTGCGATGAATGACGACGAAGCCGCACAAGCCGCATGTGATGCCGTGAAACAGCTTTCGCAGACTGTCGGTATTCCCGCAACTCTCACCGAGCTGGGTATCACCGAAAATGACATACCGGCTCTCACAGCGCAGGCACTTGAAGATGTGTGCACCCCCGGTAATCCCCGTCCGGTCACCGGTGAAGATGTGACAGGAATCTACCGTTCTTTACTTTGAATTTTTTCCGATATCCATAGAACGGGGTGCGCCGCGAGTGCACCCTGTTTTTTTGCAGCGTTGACAACGTGCGATTTACATTGTGCCGCTGATTTTGCCGGTTGTTTTTTGTAACTTTGCAGCAACTAATGCAACCTGTTGGATATGGACAATCTGAATATCAAAGGCAATGAAGCTATAAAGAACAACTCTTTGAAAAACAAAGAGAAGATAAGAATACTTTTTGTCTGCCTCGGCAACATCTGCCGCTCCCCGGCGGCAGATGGCATCATGCAGTCGATGGTTGATAGGGCAGGACTTCATGACCGTTTTGTTATTGACAGTGCGGGGACGGGCAATTACCATGTTGGGGACTTGCCCGACAGTCGAATGCGGGCGCATGCGCGTCGGCGCGGCTATGAGCTGACGCATATCTGTCGTCAGGTCAGAGTGTCGGATTTCGATGATTTTGATCTAATCGTAGGCATGGATGCCGCCAACATACGTAATCTGAAACATCTGGCGCCCACCGTCGAGGCAGAGAAGAAAATAGTGCCGATGGCAGCCTATCTGACCGGCCCCGCGCGCTACGATCACATCCCCGACCCATACTACGAAGGAGCCGAAGGTTTCGAGCTCGTGCTCGACCTCCTCGAAAACGCCTGCGCCAACCTCCTCACCGCCCATAGTACCGATTAGACCGGTCAGGCTTATTGGATGATAAGCCTGACCGGTCTAATCGGGTGTTTCAGTGAAGTTGGGTTATTTGCCTGCTACGCGGGGGTCGGAGAGGATGTGGGGCGCGAAGGTGTAGCCGTTGGCGCGATACTGGTCGAGCATCTGCGGCATGCGTCTCATCAGTCCGTCGAGGTCTTTCGGCGCAGCACTCCACTGGTTCTCGGCAAGTGCGGCGAAGCGTGGCAGCGCCATATACTGCACGTCGGGGAAGTCGACAATCCATTCAGTCCAGATATTGGCCTGAACCCCCAGGATATGCTTTTTCTGTTCTTCGGTGAGTTGTGGCAGCTGCGGGTCGAGGCTGTAGGCTGTGGCGAAGTCGAGCAGGAGACCGACGGGATGAGGCTCTCCCGGGTCGTCGCTCTGGCGGTAGTCGAAGTAGCAGAAATTATTGGGGGTCATGATCACGTCGTGACCGAGCGGCGCTGCTTTGAGAGCGCCGTCGACACCGCGCCAACTCATAATCACAGCGTTGGGCGAGGCTCCGCCTTCGAGTATCTCGTCCCAGCCGATAAGTTTACGGCCGCGCGAGGTGATGAAGTCGTCGACATGATGTGTGACATAGCTCTGAAGTTTCTGTTCCTTTGTGCTCTGGTCATCAGTCTGATAGCCTAATTCCTTTATCTTGGCCTGACATTTGGGGCAACTTTCCCAGCGGACTTTCGGACATTCGTCGCCGCCGACATGAATATATTCCGAGGGAAACAATTCCATGATCTCGCCGAGAATGTCGTCGATGAAAGTGTAGACTTTGTCATTGCCGGCGCAGAGCACATCTTCGATCACGCCGAAACGAGGCCATACTTTGTAGGGGCCGCCTGTGCAGCCGAGTTCTGGGTATGATGCCAGTGCTGCCAGCATGTGGCCGGGAAGGTCAACCTCGGGGATGATATCGATGTGATGTGCGGCTGCGTATTTCACAAGTTCGCGCAGCTGTTTCCTGGTGTAAAATCCACCGTAGGGAGTGGGATCATAGGTGGTGCTGTCCCAGCCCTTGCCTGCGTGAATCTGTGTGGAGTCGCGCAACGAGCCGATTTTGGTGAGCAGTGGGTATTTCTTGCTCTCGAACCGCCATCCCTGGTCTTCGGTTAGGTGGAAATGGAATTTATTCATGTTGTGGAGAGCCAGAATGTCGATATATTTCTTTATCGAGTCAAAGGGGAAGAAATGGCGGCAGGGGTCGAGGTGGGCGCCGCGATATGCAAAGCGAGGATAATCGTCGATTTTTACCGCCGGGAACACCACCGGTTCCGCGGTAATATCAGGAACAGATTTGCGGATGGTCTGCACGCCATAGAACACGCCGGCAGCGGAGCCGCCTGTAAGCCTCATGCCCGAACGGTCGACCACCAGCATGTAGCCTTCGGCATTGCCGATGGCCGGATCGATCGAGAGTGCGATGCAGTTGTCGCCTGTGGCTCCGGCTTTCACGGCGAGCTTCAGGCCGGTCATTTTTTTGAGATATTCTTGCAGAAACGATGCTTCGTTGGCCAGTTCTTTCTGATCTTTCGGATAGGAGATCACGGTGCGGGCATTCAGCGCGAATCCGGCGGCATTCGATGTCTGGATCTTCTGCGGAAGGGGCACCACACGGTAGTTGGCAGTGACCGCCGCGCCTGCACCGAAAGCCATCAGAGCCGCCATACAAAGCACGCCTAATTTTTTCATGGAAAACATAATGAATCGATTTGGTTATTAGGGTTTAATGGTTATGTCAGAAATAATATCAATCCGAGAAAGCGAATGCCGACAATGCGACCAGCGCAAAACTCAGATACAAATTTAATTAAAAGATTTCGAACAACCGCTATGCAACCTTGATTTTTTTGAATGATCTTAATTTAATGTCCAAAATTAGTAGTGGTGCGATAAAAATCTGACCACTGTTATTAAAATATTAGTATTTAATTAAATACAAGAGTACATTGATTTTTTGATTTGAAATTGATTTATTAGTCTTGTTGTCCCCAAACATCAAGATTATGAATCAGGGTAAGTATGTTTTCTCCCAGATAATCGATTTTATACCGCGCTACCAGTTCGATAAGCTTGTAAGGGTGTATAAAGGAGACTGGCATGTAAAGAATCTCAACAGTTACAATCTCCTCCTTCATCTGCTCTTCGGACAGCTGACAGGCTGTGATTCGCCACGAGACATCTGTCTATGTCTGGAGGCTCATTCAAAAATGCTATATCATCTCGGTTTTCGAAAAACGGTCAACCACACATCATTGTCGCGGGCTAACGAAAGTCGTGACTATCGAATTTTTGAAGGGCTGGGCATTTATCTCATAGGACTGGTAAGACCCATGTATTCAAAGACTAAACTGTCCGACATAACCATAGACAACGTAATATATGCTTTGGACTCTACAACCATATCAACCAGCATAAAGCTTGCGGCATGGGCATTGGGCAAATACAGCAAAGGCGCTGTAAAGGTGCACACATTGCTTGATTTGCGTGGAAGCATACCGGCCAACATCCATATCACCGATGGGAAATGGCATGACAGCAACGAACTTGACATGCTGTCGCCGGAACCATTCGCTTTCTATGTGATGGACAAGGCTTATGTCGACTTCAAGGCTTTATTCAGATTCCATCAGACACAGGCATTCTGGGTATCTCGTCCGAAAGAGAACATGAAGTTCATGACCATCGAGCAAATGGAAATCCCCGATGCAAAGTCCGGCATCATAGAAGACTCCCGGATTCGGGTCACCGGATATAAGTCGAGTAAACTCTATCCTGATGACATGCGGTTTGTACGGGTATATGACCCGGACAATGACACAATTGTGGATTTCATATCCAACAACTTTGAGGTCAGCGCCTTGGTGATATCCAATCTCTAACGCCATCGCTGGGATATAGAAGTTTTCTTCAAATGGATTAAACAGAATATTGTCGTTAAGACCCTTTGGGGATTTTCCGAGAACGCTGTAAAAATCCATCTTTGGACTGCTGTCATTGCCTATCTCACGGTCGCTCGAAGAAAGATCGATTATAAAAGCTGCTATTCTATAACCGAAGTGGCAACCCTGATCAGAATCTCTGCTTTGGAACGTGTCGAGTTACGACAACTTCTAACCAAGCAAGACTTGTCAATCAATTCAAATCAAAATGTCAAAGAACTCTCTTTATTTGATGATTTCTAAACTAACGCGATTTTATCGCACCAGTAGTATTCCGTCACAAATATTTCAGTAATTTTGCATCGGCAAATATAGCGGCACAGACAGCGGTTTGCGCCCAAGCGCCATATCTAAGGCACCTCTATCGCAAATCGTGCTCTGTCCATCCGTATAGTTTTATATCTGACTCACATTTTTTACCATCATTATTTAACAAATCAGCTAAATAATCACGCCATGAAAAAGTTTTTGTTTTTGTTAGGCGCAGCTGCCATAGCCATGTGCGCCAACGCACAGCAGGCTCTATGGGGAGGCTCGCAGATTGTATCTCCTGAAATTCATCCCGACAACACCGTCACCTTCCGCCTGTCGGCGCCCAAGGCCGTCAAAGTTCAGGTGACCGGCGATTTCGACGCACCGGGCACCGCCGACCTCGTTGAAAAAGACGGAGTATGGGAATATACGACTCCGAAACCTCTCGCCCCCGAACTTTACAGCTACACGATGCTTGTCGACGGGCTGAAAATCAATGACCCCTCCAACGTCCACCGCATCCGCGATGTCAAATCAGTGTCGGATGTGTTCATCATTCCCGGTGAGCGTGCCGATCTTTATAAGATCAACGACGTGCCCCACGGCACCGTATCGAAAGTGTGGTACTACAGCCCTGTCCTCGGCATGGACCGCCGCCTCACAGTCTATACCCCCGCCGGATATGAGACCGGCAACAAACGCTATCCCGTGTTTTATCTCCTTCACGGAATGGGCGGCGACGAGAACGCATGGACAGAACTCGGCCGCGCATCGCAGATACTCGACAACCTTATCGCACAGGGCAAGGCGGAACCGATGATTGTGGTGATGACCAACGGCAACGCCGACCAGCAGGCCGCACCCGGCGAATCGTCGCTCGGATTCTCGGTTCCCTCCACGCAGCATCCCCGCACTATGGAAGGCTCATTCGAGAAGCACTTCCCCGATGTGGTGAATTTCATCGACAAAAACTACCGCACTGTCAAATCGAAGAAAAGCCGCGCCATCGCCGGCCTCTCCATGGGTGGATTTCACTCGCTGCACATCTCTAAGGAATACCCCGACATGTTCGACTATGTGGGCCTCTTCTCCGCCGTCATAATGCCCGGCAAGGACGCGAAATCACCCGTCTACGAGGATATCGAAGGAAAACTCAAAAGACAGTTCGAGAAAAAGCCCGCCCTCTACTGGATTGCCATCGGCGACAAGGACTTCCTTTATCAGGCCAACAAGGACTACCGCAAGTTGCTTGACGACAAAGGGTACAAATACACTTATTACGAGACTCCCGAAGGCCACATCTGGAAAAACTGGCGCATCTATCTCACCGAGTTCGCTCCACAACTTTTCAAGAAATAAAACAGATCCACAATAGAACAAACCCGCAAAGCAATGACGGGCATGGCAATAGCGGTGGCGCTTGCTGCGGCAAGCGCCACCGCTCCTGCGATACCCCGCGACGAATCCATCGAAAAACAGGTGGAACAGACACTCGCCCGCATGACCCTTGACGAAAAAATAGGCCAGATGACAGAGCTTGCCATCGACCTGATATGCCATCGGGGACCCGACGGCAAACTTGTCTACCACCCCGGGATGCTTGATTCCATCATAGGCAAATACAAAGTGGGATCCATCCTCAATGCGCCGCAGCACTCGCTCACGCCACAGGAATGGAACGAGGTGATCGGCAAGATTCAGGAAGCGTCGATGCGCGAAATCGGCATTCCATGCATCTACCCGAAGACAAATGAATATCGGAATGGAAAGAGGGTGGTGAAAGCTGATTTTCGTCGGATTTCGCCGGTTTGCACCCTCGATTTGCACCCTTTTTTAACACTCTGATTTCACTCCAAAGTAAAATGGCGAAAGTGTTAAAAAATCTAAACGCGAATCTGACCGTGCCTTGAAAATGGATAAGCCCCACTTGCAGAACCCCATTTCGGCCCCACGCCGAGGGTGCAGCCGCTTTGAGAGTGTGTTTGATGCAAATCGCTGAAAAATAATGAAATATATCGACAAAAGGGTGCAATTTGAGGTGCCGAAATCGTTGCACCCTCCATGCACACCGGATATTTCAATATTTTGCGCCGTAGCGGGGCGGGTCAAAAAGAAACGACCTCTGAAAATCAGCGATTTTCAGAGGTCTTCTGTGGTCTGATGGATCCTTTGGTGATCCGCCTGGAGCCGTAAAACTCCAACGCTGTATGATGAGTATCAGCGAGTTATCAACCAGTTGGTTGGGTGACTCACTTATCTATCACGCTGATTCTTCAATGTTCTGCACAGAATTGCAAATCCTGTAATGCAAAGTTACAAAATCTTTTCCAATCGCCAATATCCCAGACTGTTAAAAATGCTTGGGTTCGTGATGCCTGGGGTCATGGGTTCAAATCCTATTTCACTATCTTCTCAGTTACCATTGTTACAACACTTAATTTCGGCAATAAATCAATATTATTGCCGAAATTAAGCTGGACGAAGATTAAATGTGTTCTGATATTGATACAAAAATCTGCGATTATAACAGCATTTTTACACCTCACGATTGGGGTGACTCACGCATTACTCACGCTTACGTTCCGAAAAACGCTGTATTCTGCCGGATGGGGCAAAAAGAAAAACGCTGGAAATCAAGTGATTTTCAGCGTTTTGCGGTAGAAGTTCGGACTTCTTGGTGATCCGCGTGGTGTTGTGTACTTCGGCGGTAATTCTTTGGGTATCAGAGGAATGACTTTCTGAAAATCGCGATGTGCCCCTTCTTGCACACCCCGATATTTCAATGTTCTTCTTCGATTACGGTTGCAAAGATAGTAATAATTCGCTGATTTTCGGCGATTAACGATGTTAAATTTGCCTTACGGATGCCGATTTATTTCCCCGTTCTTCCCCGATTCGGTACGAGAGTTCCATAAAAATAGAAACTTACCCTGAGCGCGCTGTTCTTACGGGAAGCGGGGTAAGTATGTTGCTGCACATTTACAGCATTTGGATGGAATAACAAAATCCTGCAGTTTTATCCCCTATGCCAAATTAAAAATAATATGGTTGGGCGATTTAATTGTAAGATTGGCTGTATTCTATCCAAACCAGAGATTAAAACTGTAAATATGTTTGTCTTGGCTTGGATATTTTGGTGAGAATAGCTAACTTTGCCACATCAAAGCCGCAGACTATGATACAAGAACTGAAAATAAAGAACTTCAAATCATTTTGTGACGAGGTTGAGATAAGTTTCGAGCCTTCGGGTGATGACCGCTACAACAGCGTTGTCACCATGCCTGACGGAGTGCAGTTGCTTCGTTTCGCTGTCGTACTTGGTGCAAATGCAAGCGGCAAGTCAAATCTTTTGGATGCCGTTGAGTTTCTGCGTGATTTCTGGAACAATATTCCTGTCACAAACGACGATGGAACGAATGTGCAGCCATTTCTAATGAGGAAAGATGCCTTGTCACACGATACGCAGTTTGAAGTCAAACTGTATGTTGATGGCATACGATACTGGTATCAACTGACTGTAAACCCGGAAAAGGTATGTCGTGAGGCTCTGTATGTATATCTTACCAATCGTCCGACGAAAGTGTTCTGCCGGGAGGATGCCGACGGTGTTTCCAAACTGACATTCAATCCGGCCGTGGTCAAACTTTCAACAGCAGAAGTCGATATAATGTCGATGAACTGTTTGCGCAATATGTCGGTTCTTGCTGTTCTGAAGAAAGTGAATATCTCCGTGGCGTATCTTGACAATATGCGCCGGTGGATTGACAACCGTATGCTGCCATTGCATAGCGGCTCTCTTTCGTCATTGTCGCAGGGTGCAAAGAGAATGATTGCCGACAGTGAGGATTTTCGTGAATACCTTATGCAGTTTGCACACGAAGCCGACTTTAATATTTCAGACATCAAGGTACAAAAAATGGCAGCCTTGTTCGGTCATACAATTGAAGGCGAAACCGGGTCTGAAGATTATTTCCTGCCGGAAGCCTGCCAAAGCACAGGCACCAAGCGAATGGTGGAACTGGAATCGTTAATATACACTCAGTTGAAACAGCAGGCATTTCTGTGTATTGACGAGATTGAGGCCTCGATGCACCCCAACCTTATGGAATACATACTTTCCAAATTCATAAATACGCCGGACAATCAATCGCAGTTGCTTGTATCAACCCATTACGATCCTATATTGAAAGATATTGATGATATTTTCGGGAAAGATTCCGTCTGGTTCACAGAGAAAGGCAAAGACGGGAACACGACTTTGTTTTCTCTCGTGGATTTCAAGGGACTCAACAAATTATCATCCATACACCGGGCTTATATGAACGGTCAGTTCGGTGCGTTGCCCAATGTCTTATAATCGGTTTGTAGTATGGCACGAAGAATAAAGGAGAGAAAACTCAAAAATCCGACAATCACCATTATCGGAGAAGGAGCTACGGAGCGATATTATTTCACTCACCTTAAACGCTTGCGTGGATATAATTATACTTGCAAGCCTCGAAATTTCACAGAGCAGACATTTGACGAAATGCAGAAGCAGATAGACCGTGTGCTTGCCGACAATGGTATTGCCGTATGTGTCTTTGATTCTGATGTTACCCGGACACGACCTGCGGAGAAAGCAAAATTCGAGGATATGAAACGCAGATATGCAAATAATCCAGCGGTAATTTTATGTGACAGTATGCCGTCTATTGAGTTTTGGTTCCTTTTGCATTACTTGAGCATTAACCGATATTTCGCAACGTCGGACGACGTAATTACAGTGTTACGACGGTTTATACCAGATTTTAGCAAACATCAGTCTTTTCTTTCCAAAGGAAATTGGGTTTCAGATTTGCTGTCCGACAATCGCCTTGATGCCGCACTTGCCAACGCTAAAGCCATAGGTACTGAAGGCGAATCTTACAGTAATTTGCCTAAATTGTTTGAGATTATTGAAAGGTAGCATATCTGTTTGTTCGCAACGAGATGAAAGACAAGGCAGAAATAGAAAAATATATACATGACTTTATACTAAATCGCCCTCATGTTTTTATTTTAGGGGCGGGCGCGACTATTGCAGCAATACCGCATGGTGATAAGAATGGATTGAAATGTTCTGTAATGAACAATTTTCTTGAAGAATTGAATTTATCATCCTTATTGGCAAGCATAAAACTCAAGACGACAAGTCTTAATTTGGAGGATATTTACTCGGAATTGGACTCTATCCCAGAATACTCGCCTGTGAAAGATGAATTAGAAAATCAAATAATCAAAAAGTTCTCTAAGTATGTTTTGCCAACTAAACCTACAATATACGATTATTTGATTTTATCCTTAAGATCAAAAGATTATATCTTTACATTTAATTGGGACGATCTTCTGATACAAGCATATAATAGAGTTTGTATGATTACTAAAGATTTACCGCAATTAGTATTCTTACATGGAAATATTGGTGTCGGAATATGTAACAATTGTAAAGCAATCCAATCATACAGAAACCTCCATTGTTATAAATGTTTCAGTACAGAGATAAATCGCCCCAAACTTTTATTTCCCGTTAAGAAGAAAAACTATAATTCAGATCCGTATATCAGTAATTCATGGGATGGATTTTTAGAGATAATCAAAAATGCGAGTATCGTGACTATATTTGGTTATAGTGCGCCTAAAACGGATGTTGAGGCTATTGCCGCAATGCGAATAGCCTTTTCTTCAACATTTCGGAAGTATGATCAAATTGAAATAATTGATGTCAAACCAGAATCCGAATTACTGGACACATGGCACGACTTTATTGAACCTACGAATTTCCATGTAAATACATACACTAACTTATTTGACAGTATAATTGGCGAGTTTCCAAGAAGAAGTATTGAGGGGTATTATAAAAGATATTTTAATGGCTGGTGGGGAGAGTCAACTTTGAAATTACAGGCATGTTCGGATTTCAAAGACCTCCAAGCTCTGATATCGACGCTAATCCAAAATGAAAAGCAAGGTAATTTTGAGGTTATTTGATAATAATAGTCCAACATACTATATTCTGCGATTATAATCTGGCATAGATACATTTTTTTGCGATTATAACTGCGATTATTACAAAAACTGAGTTTAGGGTACATTTCACTGCGGAAACGGATAGAGGCGTGGCGGCTCACGGTGTTTTCGTCGGCTATGCCGTCAAATGGTGACGGTGATCCGGCGGGTCACTGACACCATCCGACCGCGCTCCGACTATGGGAGCGGACTAAACCCCGACTGCCTCCAACGCCTTGTGACGATGCTACTGCGTAGCCGGCACAAGACTCAATATCGGCACTCCGGGTTCTTAACGCCCGCTCCTTGTATGGAATTTGAGCCGCCGCGCCACTCTCCGTTTGCTACGGCCCACGGCGGCAAAGAATGTGTCGATGCCGTTCTCTCCGCAAGCTACGGGAGCGTCATAGCCACATACATTGCCTTATCCGGGGCTGGCAATATAGTTTCAGACGAAATATAGACATGACCTCCTATGAAAAAGACATACAAATATATTGAGTTTCAACAGTATATAAATATTGTCACAGAGTTCATTTTCAGTATGTCTGTCGTTCAGTGTCACCTTGCAGGGCGATGCCGTCTCTATGTTTATCGCATATTATAATCGGAGTTCAAAGTTTATTCGCTCGGAATTGATTAACACGCCGGGACGGGGTATTCTTTTGCATTTGCCTGAAAAAATCTCCACAGCTCCCGTTGGTCGGTAGTATTTTTTCGGGCAAGTGCCGAACACCCCTTTTTCTTCCGTCGTGCCTTGTGGTCAACGAGCGAACAAACTTCAAACAGCGACTATACGCATTAAAAAAATATCGCCTTATGACACTGAACAACAGACATATCAAAAATCCGAGCTTCACACCTTCTCCAGCTCATACCGCATTAAAAAAGGCGGTCAAGGTGGTGGGGATAGCGATAACGGCGATTGTCGGGTTGCTCCTTTGGGCGATACTGAAACCGATATTCCGTGGCGTTGGCTGGCTAATATCAATCCTCACCGCAATAGGGATAATCTATTGGATAACGACACTCTAAAACATTTACGACTATGGCAACGAACTCAATGAAAGGAACACAGGCGTTCCAAGACACAATCACCCAATATCTTATGGCAAGGGCTGAAAAAGACCCTCTGGTGGCAGTCAAGTTGGCGAACCCCTCAAAGACGATGGCGCAGTGTTGCGCATATATCATCGGAGAGGTAAAGAAAAGCGGTTGTTGCGGTTTTACCGACGATGAAATCTTCGGCTGGGCAATGCACTTTTGGGATGAGCCGGAAATCGAGGTAAGCGACAACATACCCAACTGTCAGGTGGTGGTCAATCACGTTGTGGAACTCACCGAGGAAGAAAAGGAACAGGCACGGCAGGACGCCATCAACAAACTCCGTGACGAAGAAATGGCTAAAATGCGCCGATCCAAGACCGCCGAGAAGAAAGCACAAGATGTTCAACCCAGTCTTTTTGACTGCTAAACAATAAGGCAATGAAACCTACAACCAAATTCCATAAGGATATACTTAAAGAGAGTCGTAAACTCCGCCCCGTCACAAAGGCGCAGAGGAAATGGGCGATAAACGAGTGTTTTGAACATTTCGCCTTCCGTCTGCAAAGCGGCAATACCACCTGCATGGACTGCGGACACACTTGGCACAGCGAGGAAACATCGGACAAATGCGTTTGCCCCCGATGTGGCAGGAAACTCACTCTTGAAACCACCCGAAAGCAGAAAGTGAGCGATAAGATGTATTTCAACGTGCTTGGTATGCACGGCAAATACCAGACCCTGCGTATGTTCACCATATTTGCAGAAATGCGCAAGGGAAAGAAAGCCGAATACAGCATTGTGGAAATCGGTCATTATTGGGTAGCACCAAATGGTCAATGTGCCGTAATCGGACTTAGACGCAGTATGAGTTACTATTTTGATTGTTTCGCATACGGCTCTCCTATGGAGATACGGAGCAAGGATGATGTTTTCGCAGACATAGCGAGAAGATTTCCTATGTATCCAAAAATGAAGATAATCTCCACACTGCATATTGACTTTGTTGGCAACAAATTCTTCAATATGTCACCTGCGAGGTGCATAAGCCGTTTTCTCTCACTGCCCCAACTTGAAACTCTGATGAAGAACGACACCGGGCAAGTATTCCAATACTTTCTCAACCATCCCTATGATTGCCGTATGTGCTGGGCTTCGTACAAGATAGCCAAACGCCACCATTACGGGATAACCGATTTGGGATTGTGGTGCGACTATATCAAAATGTTGCAGACCTGCAAGAAAGATGTTCATAATCCCCACTACATCTGCCCCGACAATCTGCGTCAGGCTCACGATACATATATCAAAAAGGTTATGGCGATAGAGGAACGCAGACGTGGGGATAGATTCCTCAAACTCAAATCCAAATTCTTCGGACTTGTAATCTCTGACGGCGAGATTGATGTGAAAGTATTGGAGAGCGTGGAGGAATATGTTGAGGAAGGAAATATCCAGCATATCTGTGTTGGTACAGCAATGTACTACGCAAAAAAAGACTCCCTCATATTGTCGGCAAGAATTGACGGCAAGCGGATTGAAACCGTGGAGGTGTCGCTTGAAACCCTTTCAGTGATACAATGCCGAGGAGCGCACAACCAAAACACTGAATATCACGACCGAATTGTGGATTTGGTAAACTCCAACGCCAAACTAATCAAGGCACGAATGACAGCCTAAATGTTTAATCCGACTACCGCCCGAAATATGGCGGTAGTCATAAACCCCACCGATTATGAAAGTGACATTTGAACATCCGACTATCGTCTTTGATGACTATATAGCCGAAGTCATCATAGAGTTTGTAAACCACATTCTCTATGCAGACAGCGAGGAAACCCTGCAGCAGATAGTAGCCGATTTTGCCGACAAGTACGACCTTGACCGATACTTCGTCTATGGCTACAGCAGTCATCATCTGTGGCTGAAACAAAGGAAGATAACCAACCCCGAAATAACATTTGAATATCGGGTACTGATTGTAGAATACTAAAACCACAATATTATGACAACGAGAATGACCGCTAACGGAGTAAGTACGACCACCACTCCCGGCACTGAACAATACGAGGTGTTTTACACCGGATACCGCACACGGAGAAAGAAACGCTATCAATACGATTACCGTCACACCGACGGAGAATTGTATTCCTGTGTGGCTGATACCCTCAAAGAGTGCAGACAACGCCGTGATGAATGGCTCTCTATACGAAATAAGTAATCTTAGCAACAATAAGTGTAGAAATATAATAACCAAAATTGTTCCGACCAATTTGTCAGGAGCAATTACAAAACAATATTTTATGGAATATCAAGAAGTCATATCCACAATAAAAGGAAAATCCGGAGTGTACGACATCATAACACCCCACGGCAAGGAGCGCAGAAGATTGTTCTTATCTCAAAATAATCTAATCTGCGAGTTTGCACCCCGTTCAAGAAAGCGTGGCTATCCTATTGATAGCATTATTATCGCTTGTTGGGTAAGCATAGCCTTATATACTCCCAAGGAGAGCAACATTGTGGCTAAGTTTAAGCGTTATGCCTCGCACGCCACATTCCCTTCGGCATTTGTTCGCAAATGTCTTGTCGCAGACACTTCAAAAGATTGTTACGATAACCATTTGACAACAGGCACACGCATTGACGGAGAGATTATATCCCTCAATGCCATAGAACGGTTTAACCCCTATTCGGTAAGACAATTCCGCAAGGCACTCAAAGAGAGAGTAAACTATCATTCGGGCAGGTTTGAGTTTAGAGGCTACGACGGGTCTTTATGGATTGAAATAGCCGAGCATGATGATGGTTACAATAGCAAAGGCGATGTGATGGCTGGCTTTAACAAAGAATACCGAAATTGCGGAAACGGATTCTATTACAGCCTAATAGATGATGAACATTTTATCGGCACAGATATTGACTGAATGATTGCCAACCCCTATGATGTTAGCATTAAGTGGCTAATCAAGGGAATGATACAAGATTTATTTTGCCAAGTCGTAATATAGCAGGTGGAGCGACCTCGTGATGAAGTCGCTCCACTGATTTTCGCTAAAAATTTCGGCCGCCACAGGCGGCATTGGCGCATGGTAATTGCTTGCGCAAATCAGATTATTTCTGGAATAGTACCATAAATTCCATAATTCTCCTTTGATGTAGCTGTTTATGGAATTTTCCTTTGTAGCGGCAATGGGCAGTATAGGACTTGAAGATGTCGCGGTTGCCGGATTTCAATTTTTTGAGTACGCTGGATTTGTTGACAACACCGGGGCCACAGTTATAGGCAAGTGCGCCGAGAAGGACGGAATCCTTGCCGTATTTGGAATACATGGCGCAGAATTTGCGGAGATCTTTTCGCAGGAGGGCATCTGCCTGTCTTTCTGTAAGCTGTACACCTCTGCGGTATGGTTCTCCCGGTTGGACTTGATGGCCATACCCCACATAAGGCCAGTGGCGTGGCTTATGAAGTGTCTCAAAATGCTTGATTATCAGAACTGCCCGTTCAAAGAGCGGAAGCTCCATTATGCTCCGCTTTGCGGAGGCGGGCGTTGCCGCCACAAGGGTCAGCAACGCCACGAAGAATAGCATCAGTTTCTTCATCGGACAATCGGATTTACGGGTGTTACTATCGGACCGACGATTTTGCCTCCGTCATCACCGCTGTCCTTGCCGTTGAACTCGAAGGTCTGCTCCCACGGGGTCGAGCCAAAATTATCTTCGACTACCACGAGGAATTTGTGAGCCTCGGCACTTTTGGCGGTGTAGTTGAGGCGGAAAGTCTTGCTTTCCAGAAGCACGCGGTCGTTGTTAACCAGCACTGGGCCGTCAACAAGTTTGAGGGTGCCTTCGCCGTCATACTGATAATAGCGGATTGTGTAGAGGGTGTTGGCATAGTTACCCTCCGGTTTGATCTCGAATCGCAGTTCCACGGTTTCGCCCTGTTTGATTTTATCGCCGTAGGGCATGACCTCCACTGTGAAGGGATAGGACTGTTGCACATCGAGGTCGTCGGAGCATGAGGAAAGGTTGAACACGAGGGCGAAAAGGATTGCCCAGAACCCGAAAAACCGGGCGGGAGTGAGGCGAATATCGCCGATACGGGTAATAATTGATTTAATCATAATTTGAATTTGATGGATTGTTTAGTGGTGGGAGTTGATACAAGGAACTGCGTTTCACGCCGTTCTTGGCTGCGCTCGGCATAGCTCAGGCCTTTGGCTTGGCTCTGCTCTCGCTGGCACAAGAAGTCGTTAAGATCCTTGTGATTTGGATAAAGAGCCGATTTGTCTGCAACCCTGTCGCCGAACTCCTTTTGAAGTCTGGCGAGGGCATTTCGACCGGCCTCGTCATTATCAAGATAGCACAGTATCAGGGAATATCCGTCGAGTGCCGGAATTGCCTTGCTGATATTGGCTACGGAATTAAGCACAACGCTGTCGTTGCCGTCATTGTAGCCGAGGCGTTCCGCCGAAAGAAAGTCAATGAAGCCCTCGAAAACATTGCAGCGTGGATTGCCATTGACAATACGGGTAATGCTCTTTGGCGGATAGCTCCCCTTGAAAAAGGCGTTGCGAAGCTCAAAGCCGTGAGCGTCATTTTCAAAGCCGATGGCGTAATATCTTTTGCCGTGTAATGTGTAATCCACTTGCACGCAATAGCGTTGCGCAATCTCTTTCGGTATGCCTCGTTCAGCCAGATAGCCGAGCAATGCGGGCGACTCCAGCCGGGATATTTCAAGGTTCTCGAATGTCGGTTCCTCCACGAATGGCACGGTCTTGTAAGGCTCTGCGACCGGCATATTCATCTTTTCGGCAATGTATCGCGCTTGTTCAATGAAATCGGTCTTGCCGGACATTACCCCGGCGAGCGTGAAGATGTCGCCGCCTTCGCCCGTACCGAAATCATACCATACATTTTTTCGCGGGTTGACATGGAACGATGGCTTGCGCTCATTTCGGTACGGGGCATAAAACCATAACCCCTTGCTGTCGCGCCCCGTCGGATCATAGCCGAGTCGGTGCAGAAAATCCACGAGGGAAATTCCTTTGATAGCGTCTATATCCATAGGCTAAAACCGCATTTTGCGTTTGGGTTTCGGTGATTCCTGTTTCGGCAGCTCAACCTTTTCCGCCTTCGACTTCTCTAATCCCTGCATCTGCCCTGCAATATAGCGGTTCAGTTCTGACATATTGCACGAGCCTGTCAGTTCGTATGTGAGATCATAAATGCTACCGTATGCGCCGGACTTAGTATCACGCCAAAGGTTTGTCTCGGTGTTGATTACCATTGTCGGCTCGCCTTTCGGGTTGTATGGAGCGTTGTAGATGCGAAGATTGCCGTCGGCTGACACCGGATGTTCCTGACCGAGAGCCTTCATAAAGTCAGTGAGTTTCACTTTCTTTATGTCGAAGCCAATGGCAACAGGTTCATGTGCCTTTGCTGTCATTTCCTTGCCCAACTCATACTCATTCATCATTTTAAGGATGTACGATTCAGGAGTGTTATAAACGCTATGATTCATGTTCAAATCCGCAAGTTCCATAATAGAGCCGGATTCATCAGTCACATAATCGTACCAGCGGTTAGTTCTGGTGTCAACCCACATCATAGGCTCCGGATCATCACGTTGTGGCGCATAATAAACCATAGCCCCATTCTGAATTGCAGCCGGTTTTTCACCGAGTGCCGCCATGAACTCTGTCAGTGGAATATTCGGGATGTCTTTTTTGGTATATCGCATAGCCATTACTCGATTATGAATTTGACACCCACGCCATACTGCGTATGGAAATGTCCCGTTGAGTTGCCGAACACAAACCTCTCCTTGACATTGGCTGTCAGCGCGATTTTATCCGAAAGATAAAAATCGGCTTGCAATGTCAGTGCGCCGCCATAGATGAAGGCGTCACCGTTATGGAGCGTTGAGCCGTCGGATAAAACCTGCTTGCCCCAATTTACCGTTTCGTAGCCACCAAGAGCCGACACGCCCCCGTAGAGGTGAAAAGTCTGGGAATAATCGCTGACTAAATGGAGATTGTAGCCGACCTCTCCCGTGAACTGCGCTACCGGGATACGCCCTTTTTCGGCGTATGGCTTATAGGTCTGGAGGTATTCACCGCCGAAACTCCAAGTGTTCGCGCCGCCTTTGAACACCGAGTAATACACGCCGAATGAATATCCGCAGTCGCGGGAATTACCGGTATAGAAACCGTCTGCCATATCCGCCTTTACCTCAATCGCCGACATACCGGGGAGGCATCGCTGGGCCATTGCCTGCCCTGTAAAGAGGGCAAGCATGGCAGCGAAGATTATCATCGCTTTTCTCATAGGTTATTGGATTGAAAGTTCGTCGATTACATTTGCGCGGACAATATCCTCGTTCTCCACAACGAAGGACTGGTGCCGGCCGCCTTCTTTCTCGGCGACCTCGATGACAAGCTGCTTGTCGTCTGGAATGGTGAATTTCTCCAGCGCAAACACAGTTCGTTCAGAGGCTTTGCCATGCACCACCGTCACATAGTTCTGGGCGCGGAGCGGCTCAAGTACCTGCTCCTGCATGGCGGTTCGCTTGATAACCTTTTTATCCACAACTTTGAACGATATAAAATCTATGTCAAACGGGATGTTGGAGGTGTTCTTGATTTCCGTGTGGAAATACAGCAGACCATTGTTCGCATATATTGATTTCAGGAGAAACTGAACTCCGAAACGCTTTGAGCCGATATGCTTGATTTCGCGCTTGTTCTGCTTGTAGATTGACTTCATAATCAGCTTGACAAGCATCGGCGACTCACTGCCCAATTTTTCGAGATATATTTCCTGCGCATTGTTGGGGCGGTTCACCGCCTCGCCGTCATGCAGAAAGTCGGTCATCTCGATACTGAGCAATAGCGGCTCCTTTGCAAACTTGACATTGAAGACATAATAAGAGCCATCTTCGGTAATAACCGACAGGTTTGTTTCCTGCTTGAAGGACTTGAAAGCGGATTTGACACGCAGCACGTTCTTTGCGCCGTCGGCAAGTCCGGCGACAAGGTTCTCGTTGCCGAGGTCAACATACACGATTTCAGCGGGAAAGATGATGTGCGTGGTCTTTGCATAACATACCTCCAGAGCATGAGGCGGAATCATGCGGTCGAAACCGACCTTGCGGGTAAGTCCGCTGAACTTGTCGCCGTCAGTATAGTTGCCGCCATAGACATTTATGTCATGTTCGGCTACCTGTTCAGAGTCAGGCGACACATTGTTATCGGTGCTTTTGACCGACTTTGTTCCGGCAAATGCCGGGGTTGCCATTGCAGTGACGGCAACGAGAGAAAGGATAAGTGATTTGAAACTCATTGAATTGTGGATTAAGTGGTATGACAATTATAGATTTTCGGGCTGGTGGAGCATCACCCGGTATCCTGATTTGAGATGGACCTTGACCGTGCGCATTTTCTTTGTGAGATACTGGCTGACACCGTTTATCAGGCCCCTGCCCACATCTGATGCTATCTGCGCTCCCGCATCAGTCGATATATTTATCGAGCTGCCCATCGTACTGCCCATGTTGGCACCTATTTCATGTAAGGCGTCCGATTCCATCGAATTGGGGATATTGATACCCTCCTGACCGTCGGAGTCATAGACTTTCAGCTCAACCTCATATATCGAGCCTCCGGCTTCAACCGATGTAATCTCTATCTCCAGACGCTCCCCCTGCAATCGTGCGGCACCGACAAGAGCCGTATTCCGGGGAATAAGCCGTGAGCCTATCCACATAGGTTCGGTAGTTCGCAATCGTACAGACTGACCGTTGGTGACTGACTGGTTACCGGCTATGACTGCGGCGATAGTGTTCCTTCCTACCGAGCGTTTCACGCCGACGGAGGTGTTGAAGCCACGTTCATTAGTGGCGGCACTCAAAGTCGATACGACATTGTGGGCCACGTTCTGCACAGGCTGCACATCGCGCTTTCCTTTATCATCCTTTTCGGGTGGAGCCTGTTGAGAGCCACCGTTGCCGGTTCCCATGTATTGCGCGGCAAGCTGGTAGGAGCGCTCAAGCATCTCCATCTGGTCCGGCTGCTGTTGTGCCACGGCGTTCTGCGCCTCCAGTTCGTCAATGCGGGCCTGCAACTCGGCGACCTCTGAGGATTGGGTGTTTTCAGGGATATAGAAGTCATTGAGCGAAGCCTGAACCTCCTGATAGACCTGCGCCGATGTCTCGACCGCCGAGGGCGCGGGAACACTGTCCTTCGTCGTGGCATTGGAAAGGGTGTCAAGGGCGGTGACTGTCGCCTGTTGCGCCTCATGCTCTTTAGCCACCTCCGCAGCCTCATATTCCTCCGCCTTTGACTTTATACCATCGTTCTCGCCTTCCGGTATCTCCGTATTGAAGGCGTCTCCGGTTTTCTCGTCGGAACCGGTAAGACTTGAATACAGGAGCCACACAATGACTATGCCGCATATCACAGCCGCCGGCATCACGACGAGATACTTCATCATCTTCTGCCGCTCCGCCGGGGTTTTCGGCTGGAAGCGGGCGTTAATCTTCGTTTTCCATTCCTGCAATGTCATTGGCTGCGGGTGTTGAGGATTTGACATTTTCCGGCCCGCTGATGTCGAGCTGCCGGATGTGCTGAATCTCTATCTGCTGACGGGCATGGCCCAGACCGATGCGGTAGCAGGCATGGCCGAATACGAAGAAGGCTATGAGGACAAAAGCGCAGAGCATTATACTGACTACCATGAGCCGTTGGTTACGGGGCAGTCCGTCGCATACCTTCCTGACCTTTGCCGAGAGCCGTCCTTTAGGACTGCGCCACACCTTATTATATAGGGTGTCTCTCGCGGCGCGTAGATTGGAAAACACATTCATCGTTTGGTAGTGATTATATCCTTGTTCTCAAGGATGTTGAAACCTTCGATAATAAATCCGTTCGGATTGTCGTCGGAACGCGACACATTCGACAGGCGGCAGCTTGTCACCAGAGTGCGCTGTGTCACGTTTGACTCGCGGATAATCATCTGGCGGGCGTAAGTCATGGCTGTGTAGGGATAAGTATTGAAATCGCAAACCACGCTGTCAACCTGTACGACCTGATTGATATTCCCCGCGATTATGCGGTTGTAGTAACCCTTCTCCGAAAAATCGGTGTAGTAGTTGTAGGCAGACTTGTCGGAAAGGATAAGGGCACGGTTGATATTGTGCTCGATTGCCGACTTGTCCGGCGAAAGGTTGAAGAACAATTCATGAAAACGGCGCACATGCTCCCGAGCCTCCGCCGGGCGGTTCTGGCTCATGTCCTGCGACAGAGCCAGCATAAGGCTCTTGCCATTGTCGAGGACATAGATTTTCTCCCGCTGTTTCTCCGCGAAATTGAAAACCGATATGAGAGCAACCGACACAACCACGGCACACATGGCGACGAACAATATACCGAACAGGCGTATCTGACGGAAAGATGTCTCGATATTTCTAAGCGATCTAAACTCCATAAGCGTGATTATTTGAGAAGTTTACCTGCTCGACCCGCAACATTACCGGCTACCGCACCTCCGATACTTGCGGCACCGGAGCCTACCTGCATCGCGGTATTGTTGACGGCACGGTTATAATTTCCTGCGCCACCGGCCTGTATGATCCAGCCTGCGACCGTCGGGATTGTGAAATATCCGATAATGCCGATGATCATAAAGACGGTATAAGCGGTGTTGCTCCCGTCAAGGTCAACATTAGGATTATTAGTTAGTTCCGAAATGTCGTTCTGGAGCATCAGCACCTGTATTTTCGCCAAGATGGTTGAAAAGAGGTCTGCCACAGGTAGCCACAGATAGGTCTGTATGTATCGGCATATCCATTGCGTCAGGGTCGAGTGGAATCCGTCCCATACTGAGAGCGCGAATGATATGGGCCCCAGTATCGCCAGCACTATCAGGAAGAATGTCCTTATTGTGTCAATCGTCAGCGAGGCAGCCTGAAAGAGCATCTCCAGCAGTTCGCGAAAGAAATTCTGGATAGCCTTCTTGACCTTATACATACCCCTTTCGATATACATTCCGGCGGCGGTGCCTATTTCAGTCACGCCGAGTTCGTCAATCTGACGGTCAAATTCGGCATCGTCAACGAGATAGGCGGTGGAAGGGTCGTTCATCATCTGCTCATATTCCAGCCGGTCTTTCTCCTCACGGTACTTTTTCATGTCAAGGGTCTGGCCTTCGAGCATGGAGGCTGTGCCCTGCACAATCGGCGACATAACGGAGTTTATGGTGCCGAGAACGACCGTAGGAAAGAACATGATACAGAAGCCTATCACAAACGGACGCAGCAGCGGGAACACATCAATCGGCTGTGCCGAAGCCAAAGATTGCCAGACACGGTAGGCGACATAGAACAGGGCACCTAATCCGGCTATGCCTTGCGCCACTCCCGCCATGTCGCTGCACAGAGGCATCATCTCGTCATAGAGCGACCGCAGTATCGAGTGGAGATTTGTAAAATCTATCGCACACAGCATAGGAATCACCAGTATTTTTCAGAGCCGTCGCCATAAAGTGCCACCACTCGTTTTGTGTCAGCCTTCTTTTTGGCGCGCAGGTATGACACGCTGATGTTCTTGTTGGTATAGTAGGCAGTCAGGTTTTTCAGACGCTTCATCTCCTTGTAGCAGTCATCCACGACATCCATTCTGTCCTTGTCAGTCATACTGAGCGTGGTTATATTGACAACCTGCTTCAAGTCACCGAGGACACCGTTGGCTTCTTCGAGAATACGGGTGTAACCGGAGGCGATTGCCGAGAGTTCGGCGGATGTGAAATTGGGATCGGTCAGCATCTTCTGGAAGTTGTTGACATAATAGCCGGAGATATTGCCGAGCATCAGGATTGTCTGCTGCACCTTGCGGGCGTCGCGCACAAGGTTGTTGACCGATTGGAGGGCATCGTAATACTTCTTTGCCTGCCGGTAAATTTTCACCGTTTCCTGAAAATTCTTCACCATGTGGGTCGCCGTCTGCGACTCCTGCACGAGTGACTTGGAGTT
>Trix_p2__coassemble_1684_pt1 | contig 17453 bp, 16 predicted proteins | sample Trix_p2__metabat2_low_PE_030 | metagenome-assembled genome bin Trix_p2
TGAGCCTGAATTTGCCGATGGCTTCTTTTTGTTCTTCGTTCAGCTTTCCAAAACCATTGTCATCTTCACGGAGGAATTGGGCGATGTCCTCGTCAGCACTGATGGCGTAAGAGGAACAACCCGTGTTGTTTCTGTCAAGAAGCTGGAACAGGTCGCCAAAGATTTGAGCACAATTGCCACGGTTGATTTCCTCAATGACCAGATAGTAGGGATTGTCCTCGCCAGCGGCATATCTTTTCCATGCTTCCACGTATGCCTTCAGGAACGCCTGCGGAACATACTTGTAGACAATCTTCTTCTCGTAGGCCTTTTCGTTCTCGGCATTTTTGGCATGATGGACAGTCGTACCCACGAAAGCATTGATAGGCATGGGAGCCATAGTAGGCTTATAAGCACCAACAAAGCTGGCATAATCACTGTCCGGATGGAATGTAGTTCTTACTGAATTGTTCTCGTTGGTCACTTGGTCGATGGTAAACGACTTACCCGTACCCGGAGCACCATAATATATCAGTTGGAGAGGCTTGTCAATACTTTTGCTTTTAGCATCTTCATTAGACAACAATTTATCAGCAGAACTTAGTTGTTCTCCTAAAATCATTTTTGCCATGGTTGTCAATGTAGAAGAATAACCATATTCAAATTTGTCAACTGAGGTATGCCCTCCTAAATCCTTTCTTGCCTGGTCGGCATTGTTATCCGGATACTTTTCAAAATAATTGACATACTCGTTTAACAATGACTTTGAAATCGTTCTGACACCAACTGCCCCTTTGCTATAATTTTTTACTAGATAACACAGTGAGTCTGAGTCAAGAATTTCAACTTGGCCATTGATAGACTTAAATCCAGCGAGGAGTTTATAACGCATAACTCTGAGCGGACAAAACCAACTAGTAGAACTGACGAGATGACCATATCTGGTTTTGCTCATTCACTTAGAGCAACGAAACTGCAACTACAAGAAAGTTCTGCAATATATTGAAGATGAATTGTTCTTATATTATGGCCTTCGTCAGTATAAATGCAGTTTAATAAGCAAATTTACGCAAAATTTCTGAGATTTAGACTATGAGAACAACGTTATTTGTCTGATTTTTTCAATATTAGACTATTGTTAAGCTATTTGGCTAGTAATGAAATGAATACTAATCTCTATTCAAATTCGGTTAAAGTTTGTCCTTATAGTACTGAAAAAAACTTTAGCATTAGGTGCGTATAATTGCAGCAATTTTTGAACACGAGTCCTATCTTCGGCAGTAACTTCAGGCCCCATAGTTATCTCTAAGTAATCAAAGGCTTTATCATCTAATCCCATATCGAAGTGTAGTAACTCCTCTCCGTTATATCCAATTGGTGGAAAATTGTATTCTGTAAAGTTGGCGCTAGGGTAATCGATGAATAATTCATCTGATAGTTTTTGAGGTACTGTATGCATCATGAACAGGATAAATCGGACTTCTTTCTGAAATTCCCAATCTTTCCTTTTCTTATAACCAACTTTCGTTTTAAACTTAAAACCGTAAGTTCCGTCATTATGATGATCTACTTGAAAACAATCCTCATAACTACTGTTTACATCTTCAACGTATTCGACTTCTACGAAGAAATTTTTAAAATATCTATGTGGCATAATGCACATCCCAGAACGTAACGGATTTATCGTCCCATGAAACAAGTAATACGGGAAACCACTCCATGTGCCATCCTTAAATACACAAGGAAACAACCATCTCCTTTTATCTAGTCTTATCGGTTTTTTGCCGACAAAAACATTGTATTCCTGCTTTGAGCGTTGGGATAGGTCAAAATGAATTGTGCGGATGAAATTATTAAACATCTTATCCGAATCTAATGAAATCCTAACCCCTCGGCTTTTACCTGCATATAATCCCCATTGGGGTATGCTCTCTTTTGCTTCCATCGTCCAGCAGGAAGCGAAAATATATTTTGCAAATGGTTTTCCACTTATTACTAATTCTATTTCGTCTTTGTCATCAACTCTATCAGTTCTATTAAAACGTATATTGTGATTTTTTTAAATGCATTCTAATGTGTCAATAGATGTATAATGGTAAATCCTCATACGAATTTTATAAATTCAGTGTTTTGCTTTGATGCAAATTTACGCAAAATTTCTGAGATTTGGGGCATCAGAGCGGGGTTATTTGTCTGATTATTTCAATATTAGGTTATTAGATTGGTAATTAAACCATAAACGGCTGAATTATCAGTCGTTGTTCTGACCATACATGTTTTCTGGCTCAGCCGCCAAAGGAGCGTTTTCGTAATTCGTATCGTACCCTTCGGTCTGTGGCTTGGTTATGGTATCATAAAGGCTTTGAAGGTATTCCTCTCGCCCTGCAACTCTCTTTATATCACATTCCCAGACGCGGATTACACGCCACCCAAGTGATTTCAGTTCGTTCTCGTTGCGGACATCACGGGCAACATTGTTCTTTATCTTCTGCTCCCAGAACTCGATGTTGGATTTTGGCAGACGGAAATACTTACACCCCTCATGTCCATGCCAGAAACAGCCGTTGACAAATATGACAGTCCTGTATTTGGGAAGAGCAATGTCAGGATTTCCCGGCAGCTTACTGACCTGAACACGAAACCGCAGACCACGAGAGAAAAGATACTTCCGCACAATCATTTCAGGCTTGGTATCCTTCCCTCTGATGGCCGCCATGCAGCGGCTCCTTTGTTCTGGTGTCATCACGTCCGCCATGTCATATTATCTTCTCAAATTCCAACAGAGTCGGGAACTCAATAGTTCTCGATAGCTTCAATGAAAGGCATGTCGTATTCCTCGAATGAGCGGAGAGGGAACTGTTCCACTGGTGCTCCCTCCATTGTTCCATAACCAAGACCAGAACAGAAGGCCAAAGCCTCACGTTCTGTCTCAAACTCCACAGGCTAATCAAACATCAGGTATTCTTCTTCTGCGAGATAGTCCCTGAACCCATCAATGTCATTGTTCTCAATGAAATCAATAGCCGTGCGGTCTTTTATCACATATACTTTGGCTGACATGTCCTTTCCTCGTTTAGATGTTTATATATCACAAAGTTATAACAAATCCGCGAGACGACCAACAAATCCCCAGCCAATATTGGCTCAATAGTTCATCCCATAAAAATCCGAGACCTTTGCATTGTGAAACTTAAACATCAAGAATATGAAACTGAACATTATCAAACATCAGAACAATCACGAAGTGAAGAACTATTCAAAGGTTCTCACCACCGTGGAAGAAATCAATAGAGTTAAGAACTCTATCTTCCTCTACCTCTCAGTTAAGAAGCAGGACATCATCACTCGTGGTCTTCCCTACGAAGAACTAAACGAGAATGGGTTCAGAGGGTTCGTATCAGACATGTTCCAAGTCATAATGTCAGAGAACCACATCGACATCACTGACGGCGACATCAACATCCAAATCCAGTTCTCGTCATCGTGCGAAACCACGACAATGGCTATGGCTGCATGACAGCCCGCAAGATGACCCAATATTGGCTCAGTGGTTTGTCAGTAAAATCCCCAGTAATTTTGCTTCAAAAGACATAGTAATGGTTTTCTTGTACAAATATGGTACCCATACAGAAAAACAATTTGTCATTTATTGATTACTAACAAATTAAAACAATGAGTAAGAATAATAAAGCATCCAGAATTATCGTGTCATCCATGACATTGATTGAAGTTGGAGATTTCTTGAAGGAAACCGTATTCTCTTCTGATGCAATTTCCAAACTGGAAGAACGCGTAGATAAGAAAAATAAAGATTACGAAAAAGCATATAAAGTATGGCTATATAATCATGACGAGAACGAATTTTGTAAAATCTTTAATCCAATCAGATATAAGGGCACTATCGACAGACAATATGTTGGTGGCCGGTTTGGTGTTTTTCCATGGAATTTTCGTAACTTTGCAGTCTCAAACTTGTATTATAAACCACCACAATAACAACAGCTTTGGAACTTTCGACTCTCACAGCTATTTCTCCCGTAGACGGCCGCTACCGGTCGAAAACTTCGGGTCTCGACAATTATTTTTCGGAATTCGCCCTTATACGCTATCGCGTGAAGGTGGAAGTGGAATATTTCATGGCGCTGTGCCGTCTGCCTCTGCCTCAGCTGGCCGATGTGCCCGCCGACACGCTCAAGGTGCTGCCCAAGATATACACCGAATTCTCTGTGGCCGATGCCATGCGCATCAAGGAGCATGAGTCGGTGACCAACCACGATGTGAAAGCTGTGGAATATTTCCTCAAGGAGCGCTTCGACACTTTGGGGCTGGCTCCATGGAAGGAGTTTATCCACTTCGGTCTGACTTCGCAGGATATCAACAACACCTCCGTGCCCATGTCGGTGAAGGATGCCATTCACGAGGTGTTCCTGCCCCTGCTCGATTCTCTGACCGATGCTCTCGAAGCCCGCGCAGAGGAGTGGAAGGATGTGGCCATGCTCGCCAAGACCCACGGACAGCCCGCTTCCCCCACCCGTCTGGGCAAGGAGCTGGAGGTGTATGTCTACCGTCTGCGTCAGCAGCGCCAGCTGCTGTGCGACACCCCCGTGACAGGCAAATTCGGAGGCGCCACCGGCAATTTCAACGCCCATCATGCCGCCTACCCCGAATTTGACTGGCGCGCGTTCGGCAACGCTTTCCTGAGCGAAAACCTCGGCATCGGCCGCGAACAGTGGACCACCCAGATCTCCAACTACGACAATCTGGCCGCCCTCTTCGATGCCCTGCGCCGCATCAACACCATCATCCTCGACCTCGACCGCGACATCTGGATGTATGTCTCAGCCGAATATTTCAAACAGAAAATCAAAGCCGGCGAGGTCGGTTCATCGGCCATGCCGCACAAGGTGAACCCCATCGATTTCGAGAATTCCGAAGGAAACATCGGCATCGCCAACGCCATCTACGCCCATCTGTCGCAGAAGCTCCCCGTGTCGCGTCTGCAGCGCGACCTCACCGACTCCACCGTGCTCCGCAACATCGGCGTGCCCATGGCCCACAGCGTCATCGCCATCCACTCCACACTCAAGGGGTTGGGCAAACTGCTGCTCAATGCCGACGCCATCGCCCGCGACCTCGACAAAGCATGGGCCGTGGTGGCCGAAGGCATCCAGACCATTCTGCGCCGCGAAGGTTATCCACACCCCTACGAGACCCTCAAGCAGCTCACCCGCACAAACGCCAAGGTGACCGAGGAATCCATAGAGACCTTCATCGACACGCTCGACGTCACCGACGAGGTGCGTGCCCAGCTCAAAGCGCTCTCCCCCTCCACCTACACCGGCATCTGATCTTCAATGACAGACCGCACCCTATATGTCACGGATCTCGACGGCACTCTGCTCGACCCATCGAGCAGGGTGCCCGATGAGTCGCGCGAAATCCTCAACAGCCTCATCGACCGCGGAGCCATGATCACAGTGGCTACCGCCCGCACACCCGCCACTGTGGAGTTGCTGCTCGACGGGCTGCATGCGGCAACCACGCCCGAGGGGCGCGACATTCCCGCCATCGTGATGACAGGCGCCGCCTACTGGAACCGTCGGCTCAGGCGCTACGACTATATCACGCTTATGTCGGAGCGCGACAGCCGGATCATCCGCGATGCATTCCGCGCTGCCGGCATAAACCCGTTCAACTACACCCTCGGCGCCAACGAGGTATTGGAGGTGTTTCATGCAGCCCCGCTCAGCGACCGCGAGGATGCATTTTACCGCGAGCGGCGCAATCTCCCCCTGAAACGATTCCATATCGGGCAGGAAGCGGGCGAGGATGCCGCCACCGTGCTCTATTTCGCAATCGGCACACCCGAAAAAGCCGACATACTTTGCCGCATGGTCAACGACCGCACACTATGCTCCGCGGCATGGTACCGCGACATCTTCAACCCCGAAGTGGCGTTTATGGACATTTATGCCGGAAGCTGCTCCAAAGCCAACGCGGTGAAGGATGTAGCCCGCGAACTGGGATGCGGCCGCATTGTGGTTTTCGGCGACAACCTCAACGACCTGCCTATGATGCGCGTGGCCGATGTGGCGGTCGCCGTGGAGAACGCACTCCCCGAAGTCCGCGACATGGCCTCCACGGTCATCGGCAGCAACGCGAGCGACTCCGTGGCCCGCTTCATCCTCGACGACTTCAACGCCCGCAACCGCTGACAGCCCTCGCCCGCACAAACGATCCCCGCACTTGAAATCACTAACAGTCAGAATATTACTTTTTGCAGCCGCCGCGCTGTCGCTGCTCCTTTCAGGGTGCAGTTCCACGCGCCATGTGCCCGACGGGGAGTATCTGCTCGACAAAGTGAACATCGACGTGGTGAACTCACCCGAGGTATCAACCTCGGGGTTGGCCAACTACCTCAGGCAGTCGCCCAACCACAAAGTGCTCGGATTCTGGAAACTGCAGTTGGGCGTCTATAACCTTTCGGGCAAAAACCCCGACGGACGCTTCAACAAATGGGTGCGCAAAATGGGGCAGGAGCCGGTGATCTACGATCCGCAGCTCACCGACCAGAGCGCCCGCCAGCTGCGTCTGGCACTGCTCAACCAGGGTTACGACGATGCAGTGGTGGAGGTCGACACCATTGTGACCGGCAAGAAAAAGATGACGGTCAACTACCTGCTCTATCCCGGCACTCCGCGCACGGTGTCATCCTTTTCAGCTGAATTCGAGCACCCCGTGGCGCGGGAGATTTACTACAACGACTCCACCCGCTTTCCCATACGGTCGGGCGACAACCTCAACCGCAACAGCCTCGACGCTGTCCGCGCCATATTCGCCGAGGGGATGCACGAACGCGGCTACCTGGGTTTCACCAAGGAGCAGGTCACATTCGTGGCCGACACCGTGGCCGGCTCGAAGGAAGTGGACCTGCACATGACCGTGCGCGATCCCGGCCGTCTGTGTCGGTTCCGCCATGTGTTCATCGTCACCGACTTCTCGCAGAACGAAGATGCCACCCTCATGCGGTTCGAGGGCACCGACACCGTCACATGCGAGGGTCTGAAAATTCTTTACGGCCCCGACCGCTATCTGCGCCCCACAGTGCTCTCGGAGCAATGCTTCATCCGTCCCGGCGAAATCTACTCAACATCGGCGGTCGACCGCACCTACGAGGCTTTCAACCGGCTGCAGATTCTGAAATATGTCAACATAGTCACTCGCCCTGCCGGCGAGGCAGCCGACCCTGAGACGCCGGGCGGCGAGGAGAATCTCGACGTCTACATCCTGCTGTCGCGCACCAAAAAGCAGGCAATCCAGTTTGAACTGGAGGGCACCAACTCCGAGGGGGACCTCGGCGTCGGCGGAGGCATCACATGGAACAACCGCAACATCTTCCATGGCGGCGAAGTGCTCACCGCAAAGCTCCGCGGCGCCTACGAAAGCCTGTCGGGAAATCTCGAGGGGCTGATCAACGACCGCTACACCGAGCTGGCGGCTGAGGTGGGCATAACATTCCCCAAACTCAAGGCGCCATTCCTGCGCAGCGGCTTCAAGCGGCGCAGCCCGGCCACCACCGAGTTCGCGCTGACGTTTATGTGGCAGGAGAGGCCCGAATACACCCGCGTGATCGCAGGCGCCGCATGGCGCTTCAAGTGGGCCACGCTCAGCAACCGCACCCGCCGCACATTCGACCTGATCGACCTCAACATTGTGTCGCTGCCGCGCTCCACGGTGAATTTCATCGACAACATCGCCCCCGACAACCCGTTGCTGCGCTACAGCTATGAGGATCACTTCATCCTCCGCACAGGCTTCACATGGTACAAGACCAACCGCCGCACTCCCGCCACAGCCTCCACGCTCTACCGCCTGCCGCCTCAGATCAACACCTACACGCTGCGCTTCGCCATCGAGACAGCCGGCAACCTGCTCTTTGCAGTCTCGAAAATGGTGGGACAGCACAAAAAAGACGGTGCCTACAAGATATTCGGCATCCCCTACGCCCAGTATGTCAAAGGGGAGGCCGACTACACCATCAACCACGCCTTTTCATCGCGCAGCTCCATCACGTTCCATTCCGGCCTGGGAATCGGCTACCCCTATGGCAACGCGTCGATGATCCCCTTCGAGAAACGGTTCTATGCCGGCGGCGCCAACTCGGTACGCGGCTGGAGCGTGCGCTCGCTCGGCCCGGGCTCGTTCGACGGTCACAACAACGTCACCGACTTCATCAACCAGTGCGGCGACATATCCATGCTGCTGTCGCTCGAGCTGCGCAGCAAACTGTTCTGGGTGTTCGAGGGCGCGCTCTTTGTCGACGCCGGCAACGTGTGGACCATCAAAAGCTATCCCAACCAGGCCGGCGGTCTGTTCCGCTTCAAGGATTTCTACAAAGAGATAGCCATGGCCTACGGTGTCGGTCTGCGTCTCGACTTCACCTATTTTCTCCTCCGCTTCGACCTTGGATTCAAGGCCCACAACCCCGCCCGCGGACAGGAACGCTGGCCCATAGCGCACCCCGACTGGGGACGCGACGCCACTTTCCACTTCTCGGTGGGATACCCCTTCTGATTCTTACAGCATTTGAAACAATTTGTTATGAAACAACTTGTGATTTTCGACCTCGACGGCACTCTGCTCAACACCATTGCCGACCTCGGCAATGCCGCCAATCATGCGCTTGAGCGTGCCGGGCTGCCCCTTCACCCCATCACGGCCTACCCGCGCTTCGTGGGCAACGGCGTGCGCCGACTCATCGAGCGCGTGCTTCCCGAGGGGCTCCGCACCCCCGAAAAAGTCGACGAACTTCTCGCCTATTTCAAGGAATATTACGACTCGCATCTCCATGTCGACACCGTGCCCTACCCCGGCATCCCCGAGCTTCTTGCAGAACTTACCCGCCGCGACATCAAGGTGGCCGTGGCATCCAACAAATATCAGAGCGCCGTGGACCGTCTGATCGGCCATTTCTTCCCCGACATACCCTGGGCGGCCGTCGAAGGGCAGAAAGAGGGGTTTCCCACCAAACCCGACCCGTCGATTGTCTTCGAGATTCTGTCGCTGGTGCCCACCCCAAAATCAGAGGTGCTCTATGTGGGCGACTCGGGCGTTGACATGGAGACCGCCCGCCGCGCGTGCGTCGACTCCGTGGGCGTCACCTGGGGATTCCGCCCGCTTGAGGAGCTTCTGGCCAACCATGCCGACCAGATTGCCGGCACGCCCAACCAGATTCTGCGACTGGCGATATAACTGCCGCCATCCCCACAAATCCCATTCCCCATCAAACCGCATTCACAATGAAAAAAGTGTGGAAACTGCTGCGTGTGCTGCTGCTCCTGTTTTTCGGCAGCTCTATCGGCGCCGTAATCCTTTTCAGATTCGTGCCGGTGCCTGTGACCCCTCTCATGATTATCCGTGCCGTAAACGCGCAGGGCACCGACACGCAGAAAGAACGCGAGCGCCACTGGCAACACCAATGGGTGAGCTACGACGAGATTTCGTCGTGGATGCCCCGCGCCGTGGTGGCATCGGAGGACGGGCGTTTCTATGAGCACCACGGATTCGATTTCAAGGAGATTCAGAATGCCATCGACGAGGGGAAGGCGGGCAAACGCCAGCGCGGAGCCTCCACGATTTCGCAGCAGACCGCCAAGAATGTGTTTCTATGGCCCGGCCCCTCATGGGTGCGCAAGGGGCTTGAAGCCTATTTTACGGTGCTGATAGAGCTTTTCTGGTCGAAAGAGCGCATTATGGAGGTGTATCTCAACAGCATCGAGATGGGCGCGGGCATCTACGGTGTGGAGGCCGCCTCGCAGCACTATTTCGGATGCACGGCAAAGGAACTGTCGAAACCTCGGGCGGCGCTGATAGCGCTCTGCCTCCCATCGCCGCTCAAACGCGACCCGGCACACCCGTCATCCTACATGCGGCGGCGCCAGCGCACCATCATGCGTTATATGTAGAGTTGTAGCGGCGCAGAAATTCCTCCAGCGAGTCGGCCGAGGTCAGACCGAATTTGCTGCGCAGACGCCGCACCCCTCTCCTACGAAATCCACACCCTCGCAGGCATCGCCGTGACCGCCGGCTCAGGCGCCCCCGACCTCTCCGCCCTCACCCCCGGCATCTACATCGTCACCACACGCCTATCCGACGGACGCACCCACACCGAGAAACACCTCGTCCGATAACACCCTTCCCCTCTCTTATCTCTCTCCAAATTCTCTTCTCTCTACATTTCACTCTCCTCCCCTCTCCAACCTCTCTCCAAAGAAAAATCCGTCCAACCCGCATACCCCCAGCGCTGTGTCAAGCATTTTGACACAGCGCTAATTATACCCGGATGGGAGGGTGCTGTCAGAATGGTTCAGATGGTAGGAGCTTGGAGGTGAGGCCGATGGGAGCAATCTGGAGATTGTGACCGAGGCCGTTATCGACCTTTGGTCGCTTTGCTCTGCAAAGAATCCTTCAAGCGACGACCCAGATGAGCCATTATGACACACCCTCGTTTTAATCGAAAAACCGCCCTGTATTAATCAAAAAATAAGCAAAAAACCTCCTCTAAAGCAAAAAAGCCGCAAAACATTTGGCAGATTCAAAAAAAGTTCCTACCTTTGCAACGCTGAAACAGAAAAGCCCGTCGCAACCAACGCAGCGACAGAGCATAAACGCAGAAAGCAAACCCATCAAGGTGCCATAGCTCAGTTGGTAGAGCAAAGGACTGAAAATCCTTGTGTCACTGGTTCGATTCCCGTTGGCACCACAACCTAAAGCCGAAAGGCGGTGTAAAACACTGAATATCAGCGATATTCGGTGTTTTTCGCATTTTAGGGGTAAGGCAAAACGCTCAATCCACACCAATCCAGCAGGGTAGCAAACGAGATTTGGTGGAGCAAGATTGAAATCCACACCACCCCACGGCTTGCTATCTATCTGCAATCACGCATTTTACAACATTATGCCCAAATTCTTAAAAGGATCCTCTGTGAAGAGATAATCAACAGAACTTTGACAAGGCGGAGCCACTCTGAAAATTTTTTTTGAAAAAATTTCTCCCGGCGGTGGTGTAGAAATCGGTGGAGCCGAAATATCCACTGAACAATCTCCACCGAAACAGCGTTTAGATACTATGTTTCAACGAGTTATTTATCAAAATCTATATCAGTTTTGCTCCACCGCGTCGCAAACCTTTAACACAAGAATTTGGCAATGAGAAGCAAAACCAATTTCCGTGTGTCTTTTTTTCTTAAAAAGACCAAGCTACTCAAGAGCGGAGAAGCCTCTGTGAGTATGCGTATCACTGTGGACGGACAGCGCGTAGAAAATAATATCCGCAAAAGTATCCTTCCCAATCTGTGGGATCAGTCAAAGGAACGTGCGAAAGGCACGAGCAAGACTGCCGTTGACCTCAACCGTTTTATCGAGGAAGCCCGCATCAAAATCCACCAGATAATAACCGAGCTTCAGCAGAACGGCGAGGAAATCACTCCCGCTGTGGTTCAACAGCGTTTCTACGGCATCGGACAGGTTCGCAAACAGGAGCGGACAATCCTTCAAGTAATTCAGGAACACAACGAAGAAGCGGAGAAACTAATCGGCAAGGACTTTGTGAAGATTACCGTCAGACGCTACGAGTCGATGAAGCGTTACCTCTGCGAAATGATAAAGGAGAAATACGATGTGCCCGACCTGCCCCTTTCGGATTTTACCGGCGAGGTAATCCGCGCCTACGAGGTCTATCTCAAAACGGAGAAAGACCTTTGCCAGAACACGCTTATCCGCTACATGAAGGCGTTGAAGAAGATTACAAACCGCTGCATCGCCAACGACTGGATACACAAAGATCCGTTTGCCGGAATTAAATTCCGCGAGGAACCCACCGACCCGGAGTTTCTCACTATCGAGGAAGTCAACCGCATCTATGAATGTGATCCGGGAAGCAAGCGATTGGAGGTGGTGCGTGATATGTTTCTGATGTCGGCGTTCACTGGCCTTGCCTTCACTGATGTTTCCCAGCTTACCGAGGAACATATCGTGACCGACAACGAGGGGAATAAGTGGATACGCAAGCCCCGTCAGAAGACGCGCCAAATGAGCAATATTCCCCTGCTGGATATTCCTCTTGAAATAATAGAGAAATATCGCGGCGACAAGAAGGCGGCGAAAAAAGGTGTGTTGCTCCCCATTCCGAGCAATCAGGTGATGAACCGCTATCTGAAAGAGATTGCCACAATCTGCAAGATTGACAAGTATCTCACCACCCATGTGGCCCGGCACACATACGCCACCGTCTGCCTTTCGCAAGGCGTTAGTCTGAAAAACGTGTCGAAGATGCTCGGACACGCCAGCGTTAAAATGACCGAGCGTTACGCCAGAGTGCTTGACTCATCAATCCTGCGTGACATGAACAGCATCAGGGACACCATGAACCTCGGCAAACCGAAAAAGCAGAAGGTCAAGGAAGAATCAGACAAGGAAGCAATCTGAGCAGTTCTGCATTAAAAGATAAAGGAGATGATATTTCCCACACGGGGTATCATCTCCTTTAATTGTTTCATACCGTTTGAAAGCGGAGAGAGGTGTGGCAGTCAGCCATGAATGGACCAAGACCGCCACGCCACTCTCCGCTTGTTGTTGCAATCCACGGGCATAGACAATGATGTGAAATCATAGACTATGCCTTATCGGGATTGGACTGTGCCATTATCAGTTTTTCAATCATTCTTTTTCAGAGGGTTCAGAACCATCGGCAACACTGACGGTTGCCGGGTCTATATGTTGTTTCGGGCTGTCATATCGGGGGTACCGTTTTCAATCATAGCATCACAATAACAGATGGGCAAGTATAAGTAGCTCGCCTGATTAAACGTATGGCTAAGGAATGTTCATTCAGTCATGGAAAAATCTCCACGCTCCTGCGGAGGTAGTATTTGTTCCTGCCTGCCTGAACATTCCTTTTTTGTCGCCATACGTCATTGAGGCGTCGAGCAACTCATACAGCCACACCGTCATTGGACGCATGGTTAAAAAAAAGTACCCACCGATATGACAGCTACAAAACAACATAGAAATTTAGGTCGAAGCGAAGCTCACCAAACCTCCCATCAATACCGCATAATCAAAGGGTTGGCGAAAGTGGTTGGTTGCATAATCGGCTTAATAGTGGCTCTGATAATGTGGGTTGTAGTCCGACCGATACTCCGAGGTGTGGGGTGGCTAATCTCCATACTGACGATGATAGCGATAATCTATTGGTTAATGACACTCTAAAATATTACGACTATGGCAAACAAGAATGAAAACAAAGGTACTATGGCATTTGCGGACACTATCCGTCACTACCTTGAAAAGAGAGCCGAGAATGACGTGCTTTTCGCCGTCAAGTTCGCAAACCCCTCAAAGTCCGTAGAGGACTGCGTGACCTATTATCAAAAGTATAACGTTATCCAAAGCAATATTGACTATGAACATGTATATCATTGCACACCAATTTATCTTTAAGATAATATGTTTGGATAATATTAAACTATTGACACAATTTATGTGTTAAAATGATAAACTTCTAAAATTTACAGCCAAGACCACCTCAATTTCCTCTTTCGATGAACTCATCCGGAATTGTTCAAGACAAATGGATGAATCAGGCTATTCCCCCGGCTGCGTAAAAGTCCACATGCGCCGATGGATACTCCATGTGTTGCCTTACCTTAAAAAGATCGGAGCAACGGCTTATACTTGTGAGATTGGGAGGCGGTTCCTATTTGAGACACTTCCAACACTTACTCCGTCCGCACAAAGACGGTATAAGCGAAGTATCAGAATATTAGATGCATTTTTCCAAACCGGTAACATACCTAAACATGCCAAACGTGTCGCAGAACCCCCATTACCCGGCGAAATAGGAGCTGTCTGCAAAGAATTCCTTGTCTATAAGATAGGACAACGTTGCCGGCTTATTACCGTCGAGAATTATCAGAGACTTCTCTCATACTTTGTGACATCATTAAATGTCAATGGAAAGACCACTTTTGCCCAGATAGAAGAGTCCGACATCATTGCGTTTCTCAATGTGGAGGAATCGAAAAGCAGCCGTCTTAGCACCATGAGGCAATTCTACCGGTATGTATCTAAAAGGCATCCCGACATAAAGGATATGACATATATCTTTGAGTTAATGCATTCGACGAGAACAAGTAGATTGCCATCGACATATGAAAGGGACGAAATTAAGGCCATAGAATCCCATGTTGATCGTAGCGGCCCGATAGGTAAGCGCACATATGCCATGCTCCTCCTTTCCACGAGGCTCGGTTTAAGGATTTCCGACATCATCGGACTTACATTTGACGATTTGGACTGGGACAGATCCATGCTGAATATCATTCAAGCGAAAACAGGTAGAACCGTTGAACTGCCTTTGTTGAAAGATGTCGGAGAGGCGATTGTGTCATATCTGAAAGTAAGACCAAAGACATCAAGCCCCAATATTTTCGTGACTCATGTACTTCCATATACCCCAATGAACCGATCCGGTGCAGCAAGACACATTTCAAATGTGATTGTGGGAAGCAACATACATACCGCCGGACGTAAACACGGGCCTCATTCAATGCGGTTTTCACTTGCGACCCGTCTGCTCCAGCAAGGGACAGGGCTCGTGTGCATCTCTGAAACGTTGGGCCATAGTGGGACTGACGTGACAATGAACTACTTGCGCATAGACATCAATTCATTGACACGTTGTATGCATGATGTGCCACAAGTGGATGATAATTTTTACAATCAATCAAACGGTGGATTTTATGAATGAGAACAGGAAATACACCAGCGTGTTTGCACCGTATCTGGAACGTTTTGTAGCCATGAAGGATGCCGGCGGTCTTAGTCCCCGCAGCGGACTCTATGACGCATTGCGTCTTTTTGACCGATTCGCCACTCAGGAAAGTATCCCTAATGTAGAGCTGAGGGCAGAAACAATAGCCCATTGGGTTGAGAAAACCATGTCCGGGAACAAGCCCGCAACAATATATGAGAAGATTAGCGCCATCGGTCAGTTCTGTAAATATCTTATCAGACTCGGAATAAAATGCGAGGTGCCGGCATATCCCCGCAAACCCAAAAAGACGTATACGCCATATATCTATTCCAGGGAGGAAATACAGAAGATTTTTCGAGCAGCCGACGCCTTACGCCTCGGTTCGTTGCGCTATCATTCAGTAATATTTTCAGTCCCGGTTCTTCTTCGGCTTCTTTACTCGACCGGTATGAGAATCGGAGAGGCGTGCAGCCTGAAGAATTCAGATGTTGATATACAAACGGGTAAGATAACCGTCCGGAATACGAAAAACAGGCAGGAACGCCTACTGCCTATAATCCCTACGCTTCAATATGCAGTAACGCAATATCTTGATTATAGGAGAAAACTACCTGTCAAAAACATAGATAATCCCGACTCTTATTTTTTGGTGAATCTCAGGGGCGATAGGCTACATCCGAGCTGCATAGGCGCATGGTTCCATAAGATACTCAGGGATGCTGACATAAAGTACATACCCGGAATTGGACCGAGGATACACGACCTCCGACACACCTTTGCCGTGCATGCTCTTGACCGGATGGCAAAAGAGGGCCGTGATGTTTACTGCATCCTGCCGGTACTGTCCGTGGCGTTAGGGCACAAATGTGTCACCGACACCGAATATTATGTCAGAATCACCAATCAGGCATATCCAGACTTCTCCGAACTGACCACACCCATATCAGAATACGTATTCCCAACGATAAAAACAATATAGTTTATGAACAGGACAGAAACATATATAGCCAGATACATCGGAAACTTCTTTTCGGTCTATTTGTGTGCCGAGAAAGGTTGCAGTCCCCACACTGTAAGATCTTATGCCAATGCGTTGTCATCATATATTGATTTCATTGAAACGACACAACACATTCGTTCAGAACGTATCACCACGGCGTATGTCACAAAAAAACTTGTGCTTGAATACCTTTCATGGCTTGAGGACAAGAAAAATGTCTCGGTATCAACCCGCAATCAGCGGCTTGCCGCTATCCACTCGTTATGCCGATACCTGCAACGTGTTGATGTGCCTCATATTGACAGATGGCAGGATGTGCTGACCATAAAAACAAAGAAAGGTACTGCCAAGCCCATGTTGTTTCTATCAGTTGACGGAATCAGGCTGTTGCTAAACCAAATTCCAACAGACACAATCAGCCACCGACGAGATCTTGCCATGCTGGCACTGCTCTATGACACAGGGGCGAGGGTCAATGAGCTGGTACTTTTACGTCCCTGCGACCTTCACCTTGAAGAACCGGCGTATCTGGTTCTTCAAGGGAAAGGAAACAAAAACAGGGCGGTGCCTCTGCAAAAGAAGAACGTGGCACTACTGACCGAATACCTTAATGACAACCTTCTGCATCGGCCGGAAATGCAGACGGAACCATTATTTAAAAATAGAGTTGGAGGACGGCTCACATGTGCAGGGGTAACGTATATACTTATGAAATACATCCGAAAGGCTCATTCTGCCAATCCTGATTTAGTTCCTGTGAAACTGTCTCCGCATTGCCTACGTCACACAAGGGCAATGCATCTTTTGCAAGCCGGAGTGAATCTTGTATATATCAGAGATATTCTCGGACATGTCTCAATCCTGACTACTGAAATATATGCCCGTGCGGACTCCAGGCAGAAACGGGAGGCCCTGGAGAAAGCATACAGGGATGTCATCCCCGAGACTTCAGATGATGGATCGAGACCGTCTTGGGAAACAGACAGGAACCTTAAAGAATGGCTTAAAAGGCTTGGTTCCAGAAATCATTAAATAATCAATAGCGATGACGCCTTATCCTGTCAATAAGAATCGCCGGGTTGATGCTTACTCCATCACATTTTAAAGTGATGTGAAGATGGGGACCAGTAGAACGACCAGTGGAACCGGCATTCCCAATCGAATCTCCCGCTAAAACCAAGCTTCCTTCGGACACAAGACACCGGCTTAAATGATAATACTCAAAAGCATACCGACCACTACGGACTATAACATACCGGCCCCTGCTATTATCAAAACCCACCTCGGCAACCACTCCCGCGAACATTGCATATGTCGGTTCTCCGGCAACTGCTTTTAAATCCACGCCATTATGCCATCTGGATTTTTTTGTAAACGGATCTGTACGCCTCCCAAAATGGGATGTAACAATAATCTTTCTCAGTGGAGCTGACAAAATAGATCTTTTCTCTATATGTTTTGACAATGTAAGGGCTGATTTATTATCACAAGAATAACATCCAAAATCCAATGTATAACCATGAGTATAGAAGCTTTTTATATCATTACTTTGGATAACGTTATACTTTTGATAATAGGGCTTATCAAAAGCTATGGATAAGCCCTATGTTGGATATGGGCATCAAGTCCAGCCGGGAGAACCTTACCGCCGTGGCGTAC
>Trix_p2__coassemble_2896_pt1 | contig 9183 bp, 8 predicted proteins | sample Trix_p2__metabat2_low_PE_030 | metagenome-assembled genome bin Trix_p2
ATAATAAAAGAACTCGGCAGTTTAATCTCATTAGCAATGCAAAACTAACAATTTTTGATGTCAAGACGGATTACTTTTTATTCAAAATCAGATTTAACTATATATTCAGAGTTCCAGAAAGCGGTTGAAATGCTTATGGACCTTCAACCAGACTCATATTCTACAGATTCACTTACAGACGTAATTGAGCTCTTCAATATTAAAAAAATTTTCGAAAATGTAAAGCTCGGAGAAAACGCGTCTAAGGAGATAAAGGATTTTGTAAAACAGTGGTTGCCTTATTTTAATCCATTGATTGCAAGAAATCTAAACAGCTTAGATGAAAAGGGCATTCTAAATGAGATTCCTTCGATTTCTCGTGAGTATTTCAAATCGACACTCGAATTGGAACGTATGTTTAAGAAACCTATTCTATCTTCGTTGACAATTCGAGAAGTCTTAGAGTCACACCCTTACTTTATCGGTGAGATTCTTAAAGATAAAACATTGGTTGATAAACATAAAAAATTATTACATGACTTTTTCATCACTTTTGAAGATGCTGCTGTAATATTAATGAAAGAAACCGAAGAAAAACTGTTTTTAAAAGGTCTAAACATGCAGCAATCTGAAGTTAACTCCATCATTGAAAAATACTTATCGCTACCCTTCCCGGATCTAAATACAATTCGAGCTATTCGCTTCCATAAAAATACTGAAAATGTCCGCATACCAGCATCTTTGTTATTGAAGGCTGAAAAAATTGAAGAAAACATAAGTAGGACAATCGCAATAGATAAAGGTGGGGTTTCTCTAAGGGTTTCAGTCATTACTTCTGATTTTCAAGAGGAAGCGCTTGTCTTAGTAGATGATTCAGAGGGTCGAATTGAATTTTCAGTAAATCCTGAACTCGTGAAGGATTGGAGTTTTCAAGAAATTAGATACTATCTGGAGATGTTCGATTGGAATGGCACATTCTCATTGATTGACCATAGGTGTTACCATCGCATTGAAGATGAATTGTTCATTCTAAATCCATCCGCAAAGCATATTTTCCCATTACCTATATCATATCGTTTTAGGAATATGATTATAGGGACTCTGTTTGCAGCAGTCGTTCAGATAATTGACGACAAAGGCATTGGTTATTTTGAGACGTTAAAAGAAGAGTATGAGTTAACCCTCAAAAGTAAATATGCCTATCCCTCACTACCACTTTGTTCACCCTCTATGGGAGCTACAATGCTTGAGAAATTAAGATGTGTAATACCAGAAATAGAAAATATTTTACATCAATTTACCCAATATTCTGAAACGGGGAATATTGATGCCGAACTGTTGAATCTTGAAAATTTTGACAGCATCGATAAAACTCCAAGCATTGTACCCGACAATTTAGTGTACTTATCTCAGAATGATGATTTACAGAGCATATTTTACATATTGTTTGGTAATCATGGACTTGTCTATCAGCTGGACAAGGAAACGCAGTACAACAACATTTTTGAGTTTGTTACTTCAAAAATGATGAAGGGAGAACTCGTTTCTACAACCCATCTCGATAAATCTACATTGCAGCAACTTCGCATTTTGAAAGATAATGATTTTCTATCCATGTCTGATGGGATGATAGTGCCTAAAAATATTGAGAAATGGATTGTCTATAGATATATTTATGATGTAGGCGCCATACATCTATATCGGAATGAAGTGCCTATTCTTCAATATCTTCAAAAAGCAATAGCGGAAGGAGAATATAAAACTGAAAAGAAACTATTCACAACTCAGGAGTGTGATTATCTGAGTTATTTTTTAAACGATGCAAAATTTACGAATGGATTAAAACTAAGGAATAAATATATGCATGGGAAAGGTGGGTATGACGAAACCACCATGCGAGGTGACTATCTGCATATCCTATATATCCTAACACTGATAATTGCACGTATTGGAGACAACCTTGAATTATACAAATTGACTCAAGGTAATAAAAATAACTGATTCTCGAGAAATGTCACTAACCTGTTAGAAAGACTGGCAATATAGGAGATTGAGAGAATGTGCACAATTCTGTATAAGAACAAAGATTTATATAGAAACAATCACCAGACTTAGCCTATATGCCGTCTCCTATTTGGGGTTTATATGTGTAAGTATAAGTTAAACTTACATCATTTTTATCAGAATCAATCGCTAATAAGACACTAACATATTGGTCTCGATACATGACGACATTGGTGCTATCGTAAGTTTTTAACTCGCCGTATTTATTATCAAATGCAGCCACCAATTTTTCAAAGCAGTCATGAGCAATAGAATAGCCTTCGGGGGTATAATTAAACTGCATCCTTTCTAATTTATTTTCCAAAAGAGACAGGACGAGTGAGTTCCATATTACGCCTGCATATCTTATATTGTTTCCACTCAGGTGCATTCTGTCCCCCGTCTCATAGCGGAGATAATCATTATCGAGTTCTTTAAAATGAACTGCGCAATCATACAACCCCATTTCTCCGAGATTAAAACCGGCCACCTCCGTTTTAATTTGGCCTAAAGCAAGTGAGTTGAAGTTGAATGCACAGACAAAGAACAGAAATATTTTTAAGCATCTATTTCTCATACCATTATTCTATTGCGATTTATTTGATTAATTTCTTTCCAATTTATTTGGTTACTTCGTCCTTGAAGACGTTGGCAGGTTTGAATGCCGGGATATTGTGAGCTGGAACTACCACGGTGGTGTTCTTGGATATGTTGCGGGCGAGTTTCTCTGCTCTTTGTTTTACGATGAAGCTGCCGAAGCCACGGAGATATACGTTCTCTCCGTGTGAGAGGCTGTCTTTGATTGAAGTCATCAGTCCTTCTACTACTGCGAGTACGCTCGCTTTCTCGATGCCAGTTGTCTTGGCAATCTCGGTTACTATTTCCGCTTTTGTCATATTATTTTTTGAAATTGGGTATGCAAAATTAGCGAAAAATCCTGATATTTGGAATAATAAGTTGCCTCTCGCCGCCTCCAAAGGCGGCCGAAAATTTTGGATTTTGAGCGTAAAAACAGCGGAGCAACTCTTCACAGGGTTGCTCCGCTTAGCATATATTACGACTATTGGCTATTTCTTCTTTTCTGCAAGCCATTCATCCCACCATTGGCGACAAAGTTCAAGAGTGGGTGCTGTTGCAGAGAATAATTCTCCATTGGTATGACGATATTCGTATATCCATTGGAATTTCTTTGAATATGGGCGATAGGGATTGTAGGCTTTTGAGTATAGTTCTTGTCCCAACTTGGGAATTACGAAGTCATATTCAGAATTGCACATATAATGTTTTGATTGTGACCTCCACCGGTGCGGTGGAGGTCGGGTTAAACTTATGCTCTCTTTCTCTCTGCTATCATCTTGATGTTGTCGCTGATGATTTTGGCAATGCGGTCTTGATATTGGCAGACCTTGTTGGCAAATGCCCTGCATTGAATGATTGAGTAGTCTTTGAGGGAGATTTCAATCGTGGCGATTGTCTTGTCCTTGATTTTGGCGGTGAAAACCAATGTGTTCTCTTTGAGGTAGTAGGACGATGAACCTACGCAGATGTGCTGACGGCTTCCTTCATCATAATACTCGGCTACGGAGTTGAGGGTATGGACAACGATTTCTCCGTCTGTCATCACCAATCCGGTGTATCTGCCTTTGAGTTCCTCAAACTTGGCTTCATCTTCCTCCGCTCTCTTGCGGTCTTTCTCTCTCTGCTCCTTGATACGCTGACGTTCAGCCTTTGCCACATATTCATCGTGTACGGCTTTAAGGTCTTTTGGCGCTACCAATGTGGGGGAATGGAGGTCTCTGTCCATTCTATCCAACATCTTGATGTAGTCAAACCACATCTGCGGGTCGTCAACCTTGTAACCTGCCCGACGTGCCACCTTGATTGTGTCCCAATATTTGTCAACCTCTTTAGGGTGGTGGCAAAGGTAGCGGAACAATCCTTCCTCTCCGGCTTTCATCAGCGTCTCTGCCTTGGGGTTGGTGAGCAACTGCTGAAACATCGTCACGGGGTGTGCGCCATAGGCAAATGTCGTGTAGCCATTACGTTTGATGGTGTCAGTGACCTTTGTCCTTGGATAGACCCATTGGTTGGCGATGTGCCAAAATGCGTCATTGTCCTGTCTGATTTCCAATGGAGAGCCGAATGCGAATGAGTCAATGTAGTGACCCAATGTGCGCTGAAGCCCTACTACGGTGGTGTGTCCGTGATTGTCAATCCAATAAGAGCCGATTTCAATGAAGCCGGGATTTGCCTTCATACCCTTGCGGAACTCCACAATCATCAGAAACATTCGGATTACTTGAAAACCCTTGATTGCGGTGACGATGTTGAAGTATGACCTCTCCCTTACAACTCGCAGGGTGGTAGCCTTGACCTCAACCTTTGCGTCACAATGTGGGCAACGGCACATTCCTTCCTCGGCTTCCCACTCGTGACTGCATATAAGACATACGGCTTTCCCTTTCTTGAATTTAAGGGCATAGTTGTCGATTGTATGGGTGAGTGCCCACTGCTTTTGGGCGGTGGTGAGTGGGCGAAGCTGCCCACTCATTGCCAATATCTGCTCTTGCTTCTTATTTCTCGGTTTCATATTCGTATGCTTTAGAAGTCATCTCCGAAGAGATTGGGTTGAACATTGATTTCTTCACCTGCTTTCGGTGCTGTCACGGTGTGTTTTGGTGCGGTCGCCTTTGGTTGGCTCTGTCTGCGGAGTTCACGGAGTTGCTCCACCTTGTACTGCTCCATAGCCTGTTCCTTTGCTTCGGCTCTCTCGGTGTCGGTGAGTTCCTTTGCGACCGCTATCTTGCAGTTGACATTGGGGACATCCGCCAGATTTTCATCGTAATAATGAAGGATTAGACCGAACACGCTATCCGAGTCCATAATGGTGAGTCCGCTTTTCTGCACCTCTGAAGCCACAAAGTTGAGTGCCTTTTCCAATGACTTCGCCGGATTTGCGTACTTGATAGCGAGGATAGGGTCGCTTGCGCAACGCTCCTCCATATAGTTACGGACAACCTCCATAACTGCGTTTGATGATTTGGCTCCAGATTGTTTGTTCTTATTGGAGTCGCCGATTCCGTTGGAATTCATTTCGTTTGCCATAGTCGTATATATTTTAGAATGTTAATACAAAGTATATCATTGCGATAAGGGTCAGTATGCTGATGAGCCAACCAATACCTCTTATCATAGGTCTCACTACCACCCAAAGGACAATCCCGATTATCATTCCGAGTATTATCCCGACCACCTTAGTCAGCCGTCTTAATGCGGTATGAGCTGGTGATGGTGTGAAGCTCGTATTTCTAATATGTCGGTTATTCTGTGTCATAAGGCGATATTTTTTTTCTGATTTTCCGCTTAATGCGTCTAATCACTGTTTGAAGTATGTTCGCTCGTTTACTATCCCTGCGTGACGGGGAAATAGCGGGCTGTTCGCCGACGGCAGAAAAATACTACCCGTAGGGCTGGAGATTTTTCTGACAGGCGGCAAAAGAATAGCCCGTTCCCGGCACGTTATTCCATCACGAGCGAATATGCTTTCCAATAGATGATTGCATTATGCTGAAATTGCCGAATAAACATAGAGCCGAAGAGCCTCTTTGGAGACACAGAATAACCGACATACGGAAATGTTTTTTCTAAAATCAGTCGAAGTGTTACCTACATGAAATTTGAAATGCCTCACTCCCGAAAAGGTGAATGTATGTGACGGAATCAGGAAATGGAGGCTTGCCGGAATGCACGGAGACCGTTACATTCTTTCGCATCGTGGAGTGCTGACAACGGAAGAGTCTTTGCAGAGCAAAGCGACAAGTCGATGAGGTGCGACGGCAAAAGGAAACGAGCGATGGAGCGGGCGTTAGGAACACGGAGTTGCAGATAAGCAAGAGCAGGATTAGCGAAGCTCCTGCGCAGGCGTTCTTCAACTCGGTGTTTAGCCCGCTCTTAACATTTGGTAATGCGGTCTGCGGTAGAGCAGCCTCCGGCAAACGCCGCAGACGGCATTGCCATTACCTGATAATGCTTCGCTATGCGATGACAAGCCCAGCCGTCGCACCTCTCTGGAGTTTTGTTTCATTTGCCGACAAATACTTGAACTGCGACTTAATTATGGCAAGAATCTTGGTTTGTTGCCGAAATTAAGGACAAAGCGCGTTATATAATTTTGAATCACGTCATGGTAAATACCAATAGCGAGAATCAAAAAGTTGATATAATGTTAATACAACCGGTACAATCAGCTGTTGACACTACTCTTGCCGCCTTTCTTGCGCGTTCAATTCAATGTGCTTGTTCAATATAATTGAACAATTCGATATTTTTTGAACAAAATAGTTGGTTATTCCGGATTTGTTCATTAACTTTGCGATGTTCAATAGCATTGAACATTCAATAATAACTGAACAAGAGATGAGCGATCAGGAAATACTAAATAGAGCCGTTGCTGCACTGAACAGCAATCTTTATCGTGAGAAAGCCACGATAGATTATGACGGCGATGTCCCTTGTCTTACTTTAATGGGCAAGCGATTTTGGTGTGTCGTAAAGCCGAACCTTACACTTGTAGAGATGATGGACAAATGCCTTCCAGCCGATAAAGATGCCCGGATTCTTTACGTTACTATCAATGCCACGCCCAAAATGCTGGAACTTGCAAAAGTCCCTGATATCAATGTATTGGACTGCGCCGGGAATTACAATATCCAGTATCAGCTGAAAAATGGGAATGTAGTGCTGATGCTCGCCAACAAGGGAGAAAGACCAATTGATGATGTAATGCCCAAAGCATACCCTATATTTCTGGAAAAAGGACTTAAAGTTATCTTCTATCTGTTACTTGATAAGAAAAACATTGGTCGTCCTTACCGGGATATAATGGATGCTACCGGGGTTTCAATCGGAACAGTCAAGAATATCATTGATGGAATGATATATCAGCAATTCGCGCGTATTGAAGGGAATAAACGCTTTCTGACAAATATAGACCGACTGCTGATGCTCTGGGCGACAAACTTTGGGCAGATTCTGAAACCCAAACTGTTGCAGACCCGGTTTGCATTCCGCGATGAGGAAAAACGCAAGAACTGGAAGGCTATGACTCTCCCCGACGGCATGATGTGGGGAGGAGAACCTGCCGCTGCTCTTACCGATGGATTCCTCACACCGGGAGAGTTTTCTATATATACGGATGTCCCCGCTGCAACTTTAATGAAAACGGGGGCTGTAATTCCTGACGCAAACGGGGAAATTACCGTATATGAGAAGTTTTGGACAGGTAAAGATGCTACGAATGTAACACCTGCAATACTGACATACGCGGATTTGATGGACACGGCTAACAGCCGTTGCATCGAGGCTGCTCAAAAGATAAAGGAATATGAGCTTAAATATCTCCTCTGAAACGATAGACAATCCTCTGCTGGTTGATCTGCTGCGTCAACTTAATCGTACCTTCTCAAAAATAGGCAGCGATTTCTTTGTCATTGGTGCGACTGCCCGCGATATAATACTGCGCGTTCTCGCCAATACATCGGCAAGAAGAAAAACCAAAGACCTCGATATTGCCATTGCTGTAACCGGTTGGGACAAGTATAATGAAATTTGTCAGGCATTGATAGCCGATGGATTTGAAAAGTCCACTCATCAGGCTCAACGATTCTACTTCGGCGATTATGAATTGGATATAGTTCCTTACGGTGCGGTGGCGAAAGCCGATGATAATATCTATTGGCCGCCGGAAGAAACGATAGCGATGTCAGTCAAAGGTTTTGACGAAGTATTGAGCGAGGCGATTACGGTCAGCATGGATAATGAATTTGAAATAAGAATAGCGTCATTGCACGGGCTGTTTTTATTGAAGCTCAATGCTTGGCTTGACCGTAATATCAGCGCAAATAAGGATGCCGAAGATATGTGGTATATAGTGGACAATTACTATTTCGCCAATGAGGGACGAGGAGTCCACCCCGAAGTGTATGAACTCGACGGATTTGACCTCACTGTCGGAGGGGCTTATTGGATGGCTCATGATATTGCCGACTTACTGTCACGGGCACAGATTGCTTACTATGCTGACGTTCTCCGCAATGAGATAGAACGTGAGGAAGATAGCCGGCTTGTAGTTCAGATTCTTGAAACCAACAGGTCTGTCACATCCTCTGATGTCCTTAAAGTTCTGCAAACAATTTCAGATGTGTTCTCAAAAAGGTTGACCGATGATTGATGTTGAAGTATTCTCGAAAGCCGGTATCGGGAAAGATAATGAGGATTACGTTTTGCACACGGAAATTGCTCCCGATGTGGCATTGACTGTCGTTTGCGATGGTATGGGGGGATTGTCTAATGGCGCAGATGCCTCAAGAATTGTAGCCCACAGCATCGAAACCTATCTGAAGAAAAACTTTTGCTCTCAGAAAACCGAACATACCATAGTCAATGCCATACAATACGCCAATGATGAGTTAGCGAAGGAATGCAGACTCATTCAGTCCAAGATGGGGGCGTCGGTTGGCTTGACCTTATTTGTTGGCGATCGTTGCTATTATTCATGGCTGGGCGATGTCAGAGTATATCTCAAACAAGGATACCGGACAGAATTGCTGACGAAAGATCATTTAGCCATTGACGGGAATCACTCATTTCTGACACGTTGTATCAATGGCAGAGAATTTCGTTATTCTCCGGTTGTTGCAGATATGACTATACATTCCGGCGATGAGGTCTTTATTGTCACAGACGGATATTATCTTCATAACAACGTTGGCACTCCGAAAGAATCAGAAATTGCAACGGAAGATGACGCGACAATTGTTTGCATCAGACTGATATAGTTTCACAGAATGATGACTGCTGATAACTGAAAAACTTGGTATAATCAACTAAAAAATATAGGTTGACTTCCCCTTTTCAATTATCAGAATAGAGGGGTCACAACCCATGACCCCACAGAAAAAGAACCTAAGGATTTTTAACGGTCTGATATTTGGCTGTTTGGAGACAATTTTGTAAATTTGCATTATCGGTCTTGGCAGACCGGTGAAGAACATTGAATTACAAACGTGATAGATGCGTGAGTCCCTCTCGCACTTCGCAAGGTAAAGCATTGACAGTCAATACAGCAGCTTCGCCGTAGATGAATACCACGCGGATCACCAA
>Trix_p2__coassemble_4091_pt1 | contig 6130 bp, 8 predicted proteins | sample Trix_p2__metabat2_low_PE_030 | metagenome-assembled genome bin Trix_p2
CCCCTGACACCCCCACGGAAGAGCCTACCGACAGCTCCACGCCTGAAGGCATTACCCCCGAAGGCGCTCCCGTCGAGCAGCCGCTCGAACCCGACACCCCCTCTCCATCCCCCGACGAAAACCCAAACAATCAGCCCGAAATATGAAAATTGCTCTCTGCAGCGACCACGCTGGCTACGAACTCAAGTCGATCATCGAGGGATACCTCGAATCGCAAGATATAGAATATGAGGATTTCGGCACCTTCTCGGCCGATTCGTGCGACTATCCCGACTTCGCCCACCCCGCGGCCGAAGCCATCGAGGATGGGCGCTGCTACCCCGGAATCGCCATCTGCGGCACCGGCAACGGCATCGGCATGACCCTCAACAAACACCAGGGCATCCGTGCCGCCCTCTGCTGGAACGCCGACCTGGCACGTCTGGCACGCCAGCACAACGACGCCAACTGTCTGGTGCTCCCCGGCCGCTTCATCGACCCCGCCACCGCCATCAACCTCGTCGACATCTTCCTCAACACCAAATTCGAGGGAGGCCGCCACGAGCGCCGCGTTGCCAAAATCCCCCTCCCGAAAAAATAACAGAGAGAGGGGGTATCAGAATTCAATTTATTGTCTATAATGTAGGGGTGCATCCTGATGCAGCCGCTGATTGGCAATGCCTCCCAGCGGATGCACCGGGGTGCATCCCAACAAAACTTCCTCTACCTATATCAGGATATGTCTGACAAATTATACAACATATACTGTGATGAGAGTTGCCATCTGCAAAATGGCAGATGCAACGATTTTGTAATGGTTATTGGGGGGATAACTTGTCCGGATATCCTCAAAAAACAAATCTCAGATCAGATCAGAGCTATTAAGTTCCAGTACGGCGTTTATCGAGATACCGAAATTAAATGGAATAAAGTATCTCCTGCCAAATTGGAATATTATAAGGCACTTGTTAATTTTTTCTTCGATTGCAACTATCTGACGTTCCGCGCTATTATCGTAGATAAGAGAGAACTTGATTTACAACATTTTCATCTAACTCATGATGAATTTTATTATCGTGCATATTTTTTAATGCTAAGCCGCATTTTTGCTCCCGGTAACGAATATGCTATTTATATTGACATAAAAGATACCCGAAGTCAAGCGAAAGTTAAAAAACTACACGATGTGCTGTGCAATAGCCGTTATGATTTCAACAGACGGATGATATACCGCGTTCAGCAAATACGCTCCCATGAGGTTGAGATTATGGGCCTGACAGATTTATTGATTGGGGCGCTTTCATACCTCCATAGAGGGGTATGTACAAGTAGTGCAAAAACAACGCTCATCAATTTAATTCGGGAAAGAAGTGGTTATACGTTGACTTCCAACACATGGCCTCTCGAACCCAAATTTAATATTTTAGTTTGGCATGGACATAAATAACGAGAACAACCAGTATCTTGAATTGCCGTAATTAATCGAACTCTCGCAATTCGGTGGGGATTTTGCCCGGTATCTCGAAGCTGTCTATGAAATATTCACTAAGGAATTCATCCGAAGCCGCCCCAAATTCCGCGGAAATAGATTGGCCTTAAAAAAATATCCTCTAACAGATGGCAAAGAAGCCACTTTTTGGTATATGACATCTGAAGGATCTGATGAACAAAACCGACTCCCGGATCTTAGGCGACTTGAGCGTATCAAATGGCCATCGTTCATTATAAATCACAGCGAACATCCATATCTTCGAGTATGGGAAAACACTCGAGGCACCAAAACCAATGTGCTGATTATGCATGAAGATGAAAACTATGTCGTGATTATTCGCAAGGGTAACGGTTATCTACTTCCATGGACTGCCTATTTGATCGAACACGAATTTCGAAAAAAGAAGTTCATCAAGGAATATGAAGCATATATAAAAAGCAAGGAGCGGCAATAACCGCTCCCGTTTCTCTTTCAACGCCTGGTTGGTGAGATGTTGCAAAGTTAATAACTTTCTGCTTGATCAACAAATTTTCGGGGTTCAAAGTTGATTTTCGGGCTGATTTTTTACTATTCTTCTTCAAGCCACCGGAAAAATCTCATCAAAAAATTAACGTTAGATAAAGAATTTTTCGTAATTTTACACATGCAGAACTCGTTTGAGCCACCCCGGTGGTAAAACCGCAAGATCTGTAACGACATAAAAAAAGCGTTTACTCGACGCTCTTTCTTGGCTTTCTGAAACTTCGCAACTTTCACATTATCGTCAAGAATGAGTCAACGATAGATGCCATGTGGATATGTATATTCCGGCAATCCCCCACGCGCGAACGTGAGGAATTGCCGCGTGTTCATATTCTGCGTGAGGCTTCTGCAAGTTTGCTCGCTCTACTACGATGGGCAATGCGAAGGCCTCAGAAAGCGGGATGGGCAACAAGTACGGCTCTCACGCTTTTTTTTACTTTGAACTAATGCCATCGAGAGAGCAGAGGGCATTCTGTTTGTATGAGTGAGTCTTATAGATCGCTTTGGAACACACACATAAAACGATATGCCATAGGCCAGCGGTCTGATCTGGATATGTCGATTGCCGTTGCAGACCTCATTAAGAAGTTGCGCCACGATTTCATTCAGCTTACACACAGGAAAAGGCGCGTGCCATGACTCCGTTGTCGTTTGTTAACAAGTCAAAACTTAACTTTTAGGTGAATTTATTTGTTGTACTGGAAAAGAGTCATTAACTTTGCGTAGTTAATCAATAAGTTAAGTATGACACAGAAATATTCCATCGAGCTGATTGAGGTGAAACCTAAATTTTACCCGCGATGAAAAGAAGTAGCATCATAGAGGCTCGCCGGGCTAAAGTTTCGCCCGAAGTCCGTAGGCGCGTTGACCTGTCTTTCCTCATAGTGGACAGGATTCACAGCATATTGGAGGAAAAGGGGCTTAAACAGAAGGACCTTGCCAATATGCTCGGCAAGAACGAGTCCGAAATCAGTAAATGGATGCGGGGAACCCACAATTTTACTATCGACACAATTTCGTCAATAGAGAATGTGCTGGGGATTCCAATCCTGCAGGTAGTTGGAGTTTGAGGTGATGTTATTTGCGGATTTTGCCGGTGGGACGCGGGGGGCGCGGAGGGCGCGCTGAGAGCACTGGCAGGTGCCAGTTCCAGCGCAGGGCGCATGTGCGCAGCACTATGATGGCCAGGGCGCACAGCAGCTGGCACACGGTGCCTGATGTCCCCGCTTCGAAGCATCCCCAGTAGACCAGACCGCCGGCAATGCATGCCGTGGCGTAGATGTCCTTGCGGAAAAAGAGCGGCTCGTCATTTATGAGTATGTCGCGGATGACGCCGCCGAATGCGCCTGTGATCATTCCCATCACTATCCCCACCCACATGGCGTAGCCCACCGCCAGAGTTTTCTCGATTCCGATGACCACAAACAGGGCCAGGCCGAGGGTGTCGAACACAAACAGCATGCGGTTGCTGCTCACAAGGATGCGGCGGAAAAGGATCACAACGGCCAGCGAAAAGGCCGTGACCCCGAGATAGAGAGGCGTCTGCATCCAGAACACCGGAATGTCGAGCAGCAGATCGCGGAGGGTGCCGCCACCGATGGCCGTGACCAGACCCACGGTGTAGGCGCCGAACCAGTCGAAGCGCCGGTAGGCCGCCAGGCGTATGCCCGAAATGGCAAACGCTATGGTGCCTATCACCTCAATTGCCGTCAGAAACGTGCTTTCCACTTCAAAGAGCTTGTTTAATTATAATTGCTACCGACGGTGCGGTCACTGTTCAGGCAGGTTTCTGCTTGCGGGTTTTGCGAGGTCACGGATGCCGCGCGAATAGTAGCGGCACCACTCGCGGATGCCGCAGTTGAGGCAGTCGGGCCGGCGCGCCTTGCACACATACCGCCCGTGGAGTATCAGCCAATGATGCGCGCGGGGGATGTCGGCTTCGGGGATGTGGCGCATGAGCGCCTTCTCGGTCTGCAGCGGGTTGCGCGAGTTGGTGGTCAGCCCTATCCGCTCCGACACGCGGAACACATGGGTGTCGACGGCCATGGCGGCGCGGTTCCACACCACTGCCAGCATCACATTGGCCGTCTTGCGTCCCACGCCGGGGATGGTGAGCAGATCGTCGAGATTGTCGGGCACCTCGCCGCCGAAGCGCTCGCACAAGCAACGGGCAGCGCCCAGCAACAGCCGGGTCTTGTTGTTGGGATATGATACCGATTTAATATACTCATAGACCGTGGCCTCGTCGCTCCGAGCCAGCGAGGCGGCATCGGGAAAAGCCTCGAACAGCGCCGGCGCCACCATGTTGACGCGCCGGTCGGTGCACTGCGCCGAGAGTATCACCGCCAACAGCAGATGAAACGGAGTGTCGTAGTGCAGCTCGGTCTGAGGTTCGGGCATAGCGCCGGCAAACCACCCCATCACCCGGCGGTAGCGTTCCTTTACAAGCATCGGTCTATGACGTTGGAGACAAGTATCTGAATAGTGACACAAACGGCGCTACTGGTCAGCGGGCGTGGGCAAACTCCTCGAGGAAGCGCACATCGTTCTCCGAGAAGAGGCGCAGGTCGCTGACGCGGTATTTCAGATTGGCGATGCGCTCCACACCCATGCCGAGGGCGAAACCGTTGTACTCCTTCGAGTCGATGCCGCAGGCGTCGAGCACATTGGGGTCGACCATGCCGCAGCCGAGGATTTCCACCCAGCCGGTGTGCTTGCAGAACGCACACCCTTTGCCGCCGCAGATTTTGCACGAGATGTCCATCTCGGCCGAGGGTTCGGTGAAGGGGAAATAGCTGGGGCGCAGGCGGATTTCGGTGTCGGCGCCAAACATCTCGCGGGCGAAATAGAGCAGCGTCTGCTTCAGGTCGGCAAACGACACGCCCTTGTCGACATAAAGGCCCTCCACTTGGTGGAAGAAGCAGTGGGCGCGCGCCGAGATTGCCTCGTTGCGGTATACGCGGCCGGGGCACACTATGCGGATGGGGGGCTGAGTGTGCTCCATGGTGCGCGACTGCACCGACGAGGTGTGGGTGCGCAGCAGCACGTCGGGGTTGCGCTGGATGAAGAATGTGTCCTGCATGTCGCGCGCGGGGTGGTCGGCGGCGAAGTTGAGTGACGAGAACACGTGCCAGTCATCCTCGATTTCGGGACCTTCGGCCACGGTGAAGCCCAGACGGCGGAAAATCTCGACGATTTCGTCACGCACGAGCGTCAGCGGGTGGCGCGTGCCCAGAGCCGCGGGCGATGCGGGACGGCTCAGGTCAAGACCTTCGTCGAGCGTGTCGACGCTCTCGGTGGCGCTTTTCAGAGCCGCAATTTTCTCCGTGGCAAGGGTTTTGAGCTGGTTGATTTCAATGCCCACCTGCTTTTTCTGATCGGCGGGGACATTGCGGAAATCGGCCATGAGGGCGTTCACCTCACCTTTTTTGGAGAGATATTTGATGCGCAGAGCCTCCACCTCCTGAGGTGAGGCCGCCTGCAGGGCTTCGATTTCGGCCTTGAGCTGCCGTATTTTCTCTAACATTCTGATTGGTAAACGTTAAACGTTATCTTAATTTTCGGAGTCGATGGCGCGGGCGATGTCGTCGAAGATGCGCTCCACGCTGCCCGAACCGTTGATGGCGCGGTACTTGCCCGATTTCAGGTAGTAGTCGCGGAGCGGACGTGTCGACTCATGGTAAACCTTCAGACGGTTCTTGATGGTCTCGGGGTTGTCGTCGGCGCGGCCTGTCTGTTTGCCGCGCTGAATCATGCGCTCTATCAGTTCATCCTCGGGCACCTCGAGACCAACCACATGGTGCACGCTCTGACCGTGGCGGGCCAGGAAAGCATCAAGAGCCTCGGCCTGCGGGATGGTGCGGGGAAAACCGTCGAAAATCACACCCGATTTGGCCTTGGGTTCGTTGAGGATAATTTCCTCAAGGATGTCGATCATCAGCTCGTCGGGGATGAGCTGACCCTTGTCGATATATGTTTTGGCCACCTTGCCGATCTCGGTCTCGCGGGCGATATGGTCGCGGAGCACCTCGCCGGTCGATATATGGTGGAGTTTGTATTTCCTGATAAGGTTTTCGCTTTGGGTGCCTTTGCCGCTGCCGGGGGCACCGAAGATTACAACATTCATTTCTACCTAAA